>Ga0209562_1000733_pt1 | contig 11627 bp, 10 predicted proteins | sample WorMetvacBELIZE2_FD_187399 | JGI IMG/M metagenome (GOLD analysis project Ga0209562, IMG submission 187399) | Marine gutless worms symbiont microbial communities from Max Planck institute for Marine Microbiology, Germany - Olavius vacuus BELIZE.2... | ecosystem: Host-associated > Annelida >...
ACGGACAGACGGACGGACAGACGGACAGACGGACAGACGGACGGACAGACAGAAATCTCATCGTTAAGACCGCGTTGCATTCCATGCAGCGCGGTAAAAATGGGAACAAATGCAGCCATACCGTGGCCAGTCAAAGCCGGCCTCTTGTTCAGCAGAGACAGTACTTCCACCAGCAAATTGCAAAAATGACACTGCAGTTGCAGTGGGACATTTCTGACACAAACCTAAACATCACAGAAGTCACAGAAGATTAAACAATGCCTCAAACAACATGCGGTTGTGCTTCTTGGTCTCCAATTGACTCAGTGTGAATATCACTTGCTAACTGTAACGGCCAGTCATTGCGAGTTCCAGTAAAAGGTGGCTGTGCTGACACATACAGTTCTGCACTACATACACAGCAATACCTAGCACCATTCGTCTGTGTCATTCAAGCACTCAGTTCTGCCGGCAGTGACCACCCCGTGGTGCCAAATGTCAAACTATCAACTATCAGTGGCAAGGCCTTCTTCGCTGCCGGAACAGTCTGTCTGATGAGGTTGTCTCTGCGGAGCCACCATTATCCTTCCGGCTACATAAAGCATTTCTTGTCCAGCAATCATTTCCTGACATTCTGTTCTGTTAACCTGTTTAAAACATAACCTGTCATGTTTTTCTTATGCTATGGCGCTCTAGAAAACTTCAAGATTGTATCTGCTATCGAGGTCACTCTGAAACCTCATATTAGATTGAAGGAGATTAACTACAATATAAGGTACAGTGTGACATGTAGGGATCTCAATTTGCCAATGAATAACTGCTGCCGGCAGTTTCTAATACTGAAAACTGTTCACATTACAGCTGCTAAGCAGCTTCTGTCACCTTGCCAATCACACATCTGTGACAAATCCACCCATGCATACTAAGGAACACAAATGCAGAAAAAAAGTCTGCGATAAATACATCAATAACTTGCCTCGACCACTTCTGCATCTGAGTTCAAGCTGGGTCACGGAGGAAGAATTCTCCAGACTTGTCTTGAACTTGGCACTGTCCAGCTCCAAACTCAACTGTTCCGGGTGAAGACTTCGCCTCCACCACGGTTTATCGACACCAACTCTCAAATCTACTTTGGGAAACCTTTACAACACACACATCCACAGAATCATCAGCCCCAAATGATTGAACATCGATTCACATTTTTCCTATTTTGCCATACTTTGTAGCTTTGGATTTATTTTCCACAGAACTGACTAGTCTGACAAAATCAACGACTTGTGCTCTTGCATACAGTGTCCCATAGTGAAGCAGCAATCATGCTCTTTGTCCTACATCACTGCATGTGAAACCAGCAGCTATTCGAAGCAAAGGGTCCTTCAAAGCTCTAGACACAGTGGTAAACATAGCAACCAATTTTCCATTCAGAAGACATCCACACATATCTCCTATACAAGACAATGCTACATACTAACTAACAACAAGTCCATCGCTGACACATATAGCAGTGCAATAAACACAACCAACTGTGAAATTTCACGATCTGTTCAGTTGCGGTGCCTGTTTAAACTAAAACAGCGCGGCAATACAGCACAGTCTAATCCACCAAGTTGACATGAACAGACGTCCATTAGAGATGTGGCAATTTGGCAAGCAGAGTCACAAAATGAATGCTGCTGCACTATGACCAGTTTTGACGAAAGTCAGCACTCTGCAGCCAGAAGTTCACCAACCTAATCAGTAATCAGCTGCTAGTATGTAGAAGAACTAGCCTAAGAATATTTAATCAAAACTTCACCAGAAATAATGTTAAACATTCAACGATACTACTTAATGAATGTTGGCAATATTCAATTAAATTCAACATTTACAACATTAACAATTAACCCCAAAACAAACGCAAACTACCACTTAACAGCCATTTTTCTGTTTATCTGGATTAGAAAACAATCCTCAAGAAGTCTCTGAGAAAACCTGAAGTATACATAGCAGTTAACAGCAATAAACACAAATCATTAATAAAACATACCGTAATCGAAAAGTTATTTGCGAGCAATCTATCTGCAAATCAAATTTTCTGCCAACTGATAATGAGTCTTCATCAATGGCTTGTGTAAACAGTGCTTGCTTTGACTGCAAACAGAACATAACACACAAACTTTAACCTCTTCTAACCATGCACTGCACCTACATCTCAACTAACTAAAATTGCTAACATGAGTAATAGATCTTAAAGAGTACACTGTCAGTTACCACTAACTGTACACAAGAAATCATGCTACACATATAAAAAAAATCCTGTTATGACATTCAGCCACCTTCATAAATTCAGACTTAAAATGTATTTCGGCACAACTAGTTGTCTCCGCTTTATGAAGCTATACTTCGTCTGTATTAATATGTTGCTAATATTCTACGTGAAGAATTCAGCAATAACATACACATGCCAGCAATGTTAGTCAGCCACTGCAAGCCACAAAACTCAGATGACATCACTAAGTGATCACATTATCAAACAGTGGTAAAAAAAACTTCTTGGCACCTGCTACTGTTCGATGTTGCACTCAAGTTTTGTGCTGCTAAACAAAGCGAAAAGTTCACAGATCCACTGTGGACTGTCACACATGCAACACTTGTGTGAGCATGATCAACATGGGACAGTCAGTTCTGTAGAATAATCAACCACTGTCGTTCGTCCATCCCTCCGGGGTCGGTAAATGAGTACCAGCTTCGGCTGGAAAGGCAAAGGCAGGTATGGTTCATTCCGTTAGTGGATGAACGTGGGGTGTGCAGGTAAAACTGTGAGATGCCTTGAGAACGCGTGCCATACCTGAGCGCCTTAGAGGTGTGTTCACGACGAGGCGCTATACAAATCCACGTTTACCTTTACCTTTACCTTCGTCAGATGACAATATGTTATCAGATTTAGCTGAAGCCTGGCAGCTAACCTGCATTGGGGCACTGTACTGGAATGACCGATAGATGCTGTTTACTGGTCTCGCAGCAAACGATCGTGGATTCAGCAACGCATGAATACGATCTACCAGTGTGATATCAACTTCGCAGTGACAGTGGGTCAACTCCACCTCGATGTCTGTCTTTGGAACACCCAGGCTTCTCTTGGATGTCTATGTACACAGATAATGTAACAGTTAAGTACGTCGAATCATACATAACACTACACAAGTCATAATGGACGAAAATAATGCTATAATGTGCCATTATACTAAACAATTTCCACTTTGCATTAATTCGCTGAAAAAAAATGTGACGAAAATAACTGAGCTACTTCGCGTAATTTCAGTGCTGCAAAGCATAGCAGACATCATCATCATCATCGTCGTCAACGAATTTCATCGCGACGCAAGTCTTAAACAAAACTTCATAGCCGCTGTGTTGTCACATGTTACACTAGTGTCAACGCTGCTGTTGCCAATAATGTGCATTGCTGTATGATCTACGTAACAGTTCCGCCTTCAGTGCACGCTTGAATGCCTCCAGTGACGGCAGTGACAACGTACAACATACAAACGTTAAGTGATGAGACAGTCAAGACTGACAAACCCTTGCTACAGAATCACTGGACTTGATATGCAGTCTGATGCACGGTGACACATTGACTAGACTCGCATACAAGGAAGCTGACATCAACTTGGCAGAGGCCTTCTCACTTTCAACGAATGTGATTATCTGAAAATAACAACCACTGACTTGAATGTTAGCCTGCACATCACTTCTACAAGCACCCGTTAGGCAGGTGGGTAAACTGCATTTGCGTTTGACAATGGTACATAAATCGATATATTTATTCACAATAAAATGTGCAGAAAATTTTAAAAAGTAACGAACTCTTCAAAAATGCCAACATACAAAATTTTTCCATGGGCAGTAGTAAGACACAGTAAAGTACAGATTCAATTCAACTAGAACAACACTTGATAAGGGATGATCAGCTTCTCTCACACGACTGCTGCAATGTCTACTAACATTCCTGATTGTTCCCGATAATATGACTGATACTTATAATACTTATTTAAATTCAGTTATAATGACACAAGTAACAGCAGGTACCGCCTCTCATAACATGCTACCACTCAACAGCAACATTTAAAAGTATGCATGGAGACTGATCCAGAAGCCTGGGAAATGAATATTCAAATGGTCAAGCGTGAGCGTGTGTGTGTGTGTGTTGCACAAATAAAACAGTCACAAACCAACTTATTAAAGTACAGAAGTAAAATGAACCTACTTCTGTGTACTCAGGAAGCACATTTTCAATGGGAAGATGGAAGCCGTACAGGGAAGCGGTTGAATGTCGCTGATCAAACACGGCTTCAACCAGCTCAAACAGCCCGACGCTAACATCGGCTGTCACAGTATGCAACGCAGGACCACTGTGTCTTGTCACCTCTGCATTGATCGGCTTACATAACAACCTAAAAATACAACATAAAACTAAAACAAACTGCCAAATGTCATCACCATCATCATCGTCTCACACACCATTTTTTTATTAACGTTAGTACAAGCAGTACTAGTACAGTGTACTTTGCCTTCAGAGCTTTGAAGCTGTTGATGTGGCATCAGGAAAAGTATTCAGCCTGCTGAAAATACCATTCCAGCAGTCTCCAATTCAGATTAACATGACTTACTTAGGTCTTCCTGTCCCTTCTGGAACACTGGGCGACGAGTTGTCTCCATCTGGCACGGTCACTGGCAACACTTCTAGCTTCATCATGAGTGCCACTGCCACTGACACCCATCTCTCGCATATCCTCTGCAAATGTATCCTGCCATGTCCGCTTTGGCCTGCCCTATTTTCTACTTCCTCCCTCTGGAGTCCAGTCAAATAACAAGCTGGCTGGTCTTGACGTTGGGAGGCGCAATACATGCCCGATGAATCTTGTTCGTCTGGTTGGGTTTTGGTTGGTTGGTTTTTAACATGAACTAAACAAAAATCTACGACAAACCACCAACTGGTATGCTTCCGCCAGATAATGTTTCTGTGACCTTGACCTCTGAACTCATGACCTTGAAAACCTAATCAGTTTGTGGCCTAACTGTAAGCTTGAAATATCTGTCATTTTAGTTAAAATCTCTTCACTAGTTCGGGAGCTATCAAGTTCACAAGATTTCTATGGCCATCTCAGTGACCTTGACCTTTGAACCTATGACCTTGTAAATGTCATCAGTGTTACATGGACCTGGTGACGAGTAACATTGATGAGTTAATAAGTCCACGCATTCAGGAGACATAAAGGTGAGAGAACGGACTCACAGATGCACAAACCTATCCGGAAAACCCGACTGCTTAATGCCTCTTGTGGCTGGCAGATGGCAATGGCATGAAAATGGCTGCATTTGGTTGCATATGTATCCTTAAGTTTGTACAGTTATTGAGAGACTCAGTATAGACAATAGCAGGCCTATGTCATATCATACAGTACATAAATTCAAAAGCAAAAGCAGTGTTGGTTTACCCTTAACGCAAGAAAAGAACGTGATGTGCTGACTTACTATGCATTGTTAGAGAAATATGGTTGTTAATTAAATTAATGTCAACTTCTGCAGTAAATTAGGTACATAAATATTTCTGTTAACAACGGCAATCTCGGAAATGTCAATATTTCAACAGCACATGAAACAGCTATGACAAATCAGTATTGGCAAAAAAGTTAGCCAATCAATCAATCAATCAATACCCGAGGTGATCGAGAGGACAAGCCTTTGAATAACCCTTGCGCAGTTGAGCAAGACCATCTGGTGTTGACACTCCAGCAATGGAAACATCTCGTCGGACTGAGTCAAAATATTTGTCGGCCATTTCACGCAAGCGATCAACCGACGTTGCAGCAGGTTCAGAGCTATCTTGAGGGACGGCAGACGGATCTTCATGCAATATGACGACCGAGAGAAAAGCAACTTTGAGTTTGAATCGCGTAAATTCTGAAGATGTGTCATCAATAGCGTGATGATGACGACCAGATACAGCATCTGCAACAAATTGAGACAAACATACTTTAAACTGAACCCTTTGAAGTGGAGAGAGAATTTCAGTTCCGATCCTTCAATAAATAGCAATGGTATGTGCCATAAAAAGTACGTGAGATTAATGCATCAGCTCTTGGTGGAAGGGCACAGCAAGTAAGATGCTGCCTATGCCATGCAGGTTTCACAAAGCCAACTCAACCAAATGTAACAATCAAGCCATCAACAACCTGTCTACCAATCACCATACCTCTCTGCCCTTTGCCATGCCATTTATCTGCACACTAAATGGTTAAACACAACTGCAAACACATTTAAGATAATACTTTCATAAATGTCTCCGTCAGCAGCAGATCTCGTACAAAATATTACTGATAATCAAAAGATATTTTAATGCGAGACATATGAAAACAATTATTCCGCTGCCAAAGGCTTCACTTTGCAACTCGACAGCATAACGAATGAGAACAAAACACAAAGACAATCAAACCTTTATGTCTCGCTGGCTTGGATCGGCTTTTAGATGGTCCCGAATGAGACGGTCGTTTGCGAAGTGAAACACTGGAAGCTGACATTCAATTCACATATAATCAACGGTTTAATGCTCGCTAAATGAATATCAAAACATTCTGAGCATGTGTATATCATCCTATCCTAAGATTCACATTCTTAAATTTTAGACTTACACATTAGAAATACAAATACATCGAGTTTGAACTAAATAACAAAAGGCTAATTAAAAAATGCACTCAAATGTGCGAGAAAACAACACGCTGGAATAGAACTATGTAATTCAAAAAAACATTCTTTGTTTTAGGAGCTATGTAAATTATCTTACTTACTTAATTAATTAATCTAAGTACAAATTACTGAGCCTATCAAAGTGTATAATGGAGATGCTTTGTAATACAGCCAGAAGATACCTCAATACTCAGTAATATAGCACATCATTATCATTTTCAAATGAAAAAGTTTCTTGGATCAGGCTTTATCATGTAGCACGTGAGCAGAGTTGACTGCAGCGCATTTAATACACTTACTATTCAAACTACCTTACTGCCTGCATGTACAGGTCTATCTAATATGAGTTGCCAATGGCAGGCAATAACCTGCGGTGCTGGAAGTCTGGCTTGTTGACATGCTGCACGTTGACATGTCTAATGTACTGTCAGTTGTCGAGTCATTGTTGGCTATCGACATGTACACTTCATCATCTGAATCATCTGCAATAACAAAACGACTTTCAAAAAGTTTCTACAGTATAAACTAGAAACCAATTAATCCAAAACCAGCGAAACAACTACTAAAACTAGTCAAGTAGCTTCATGTTGATTTAGTTTTGATGTGAAACTTTTTGGCATTTTGGCCTTTTATGCAGCACGACAACTCATATCAAAGCATTAATATTTACATCCAAAAGCTGTCAACAATACCGGCAACAATTACATCTCACTCCAAGTTATCAGCCCATATCACAACTAAGTGTATCCTACAAGTTACTTGAACGTGGCATTCTGCATGGAATCTATCACTGTCAATCGGGCTGGTTTTTGATGAGGCCATTCACACATATACAACATTCATTGAGAATGGGTCCGAGAAGATGCTGAATACAGGTGCAGTCTTCCTAATGCCTTCTAGGCAAATTATCCAACTGCCGGCCCTTTTAGTGCATTTGTACTGCCAAGCTACTATTACGAGATCACTGTGTCTAACTCTGCATGGGCAATCGATGTCAGCTGCTAACACAATCAGATGAACAACTTGAATCAGAGCTCTGTCCCAGCCCAACACTGTATTCGAATGACCTATCTGTTACTCTCAGCTACAGGTTTATTTATGACGATGACATCTGCCGAGTTGCAGTGCATTATGACAGCTGACCTTGCCGGCCTCACCAAATAGTGACCGCATAACACCTCCAATGCCGTGACAAGAGTCCTCCACCTGGTTAGCACTGTTTACATTGTGACCACAACGTTCACTTCAAACAACATCAAAAGAATCATTGAACTCATATATATTGGTCTCACATTAAACAACATGTTGGCTGAAGTGCTACAGCACATTGAATTTAAACAGGATGTTCTGGTTTAAAAGGTGCTGAACGGCCTGTCTCCACAGTACTTGGCTGCCAGTTTACCACTATCACCAGTTCCGATGACGTTGATCACCCAACATCACTACGTGCGAGGTTCCAAGAAGTCGCACTAGTCTGAGTGATCAATCGTTCACTGCTGCTGGCCACTTCACTGGAACAACCTACTTCTCTCTAACTACATGATACTAAACTTACCCTCTTCGAGTTACACCAGCTGCTGAAGATGCAACTGTTATGCTGAGGACAACAACGCCTATTGACTCTTGCTTTTACAGTGCGTTATAGATGCACTTACTTACTTACTTACTTATATCTGATTCTATGTATGTGTGTGTGTGTGTGAACGCACCGAGCGGCTGGCTGATCATAGTTTCACTTGACTCACTGTACCCTCGCTCACGAGACAACATTGGCCGCTGAGTCATGTTACATTCCTGCTGCAAATGTTTCAGCAGCTGCTGCTCCATCTCACTGCCCGTCATTGGCTTGTTCATGGTCCTTCTGCACGGCTCATCTGACATCACTATACACACACACACACACACAGACAAACAGCTGACTTCATGAAGCATAGACCGACGAGCAATTCATCATGTGACTAACTGTACAAAAAAAACTAACAATTAAAACATCATTAAATTTTCAATTCAAGTCACAGCAATTCTTCTTCTTTTCTGGCATGCACCGCTAAAAGTGGGTAGACGTCAACCTCCACAGAGCGAGGTCGACCGCTATGCAGCACTAAGAAAATATTATTAAGTGAACGACTCTTCAAGCTTAGCTTGACAGACTGTCAACAAACAACGATCACCTCTTTCTCCAGAGACTGTCGACATTTCATCAACATTTCAACGTCTCAAGTTTCTTTAAAAATTGTTGTGTAATATGCATCAACAAATGGCCTTCCTGACCGACTGAATAAACAGCATCAGAAAATTATACGTTATACATATACATACTGCACTTAATCACTATAACAGCCATATAATTCTGCTACAAAAAGCCTCGTGTTACAACTTATTGAACAGGATGCCAACCACTCCAATCCAGTATCAGCATGCACCACTATGAATGCATAGTGCTATCGGAAGCAAAGTCTTCAGAAAGATTGGTGCTGTGTTGCATCTTATGCCTCGTGCAGCCAGGAAACCAAGCAGCGTTAGGCTTTCAGTTCTATTATATACCAAAGTTAATAACTGGCTATCTGTTATCTAGCAAACCCCACTTTCGTCATCTGGCCATAAAAGACATCGGGTCCAATGCAAAACCACAACTCCTTAAGCCAACGCAGGGATCCAACAGCGAAAGGATAAACGAAGATTCTATTGAAACAACTACATTCACAATGAGTACTGGATACACAGTCAAACATGCCTACCTGGTGATGACAAACCACTGGCAATCTCTAGCAACAGGTGAACAAGGTGCGGAGACAGGTGAACGTTGACACAACCAATGCTGCAGTCTAGCTCAAGCTGCACATACACACCGATACAGTCATGCTGTCAAATAAGTTCCCATAAATTAACACAAGCTGCCTTCTAATCTAAGGCCGACCAGCCAAGTGCATACGTTAAACGGGGCAGATATGATGCCTGGAATTTCCCATCGTCATGCTTACATGCCACTCCTGGATGATGCAATATGCTTGCCATCTGGGCAGTTGTATTCATGCGCTCACTGAAGCATAAGGGTGGCAGGATAAGAGCGAACATTTTTCTTCTCGTGTGACTGTGACCTTGATCCAATGAACTTCGTACACAAACTTGACCCGCACTCTTCAGAGATACAATGGACATGCAAGTATAAACTTCGTACGTCAAGGCTTTCGAAGGTTATCGTCTGACAGACAGACACAGATACATACACGCATACTAGACAGACAGACAAAGGCCTTTGAAATTATAAACCATGCTGCATCGTGTGTGCAACAAGAAACAATATAATCAGAGTGGTTGTGTTTCTTAAGCTTACACAACTCAAACCAACGAACTGACACTGCTGGCTGGGTATACAAAGAGCATCTGGCCCTGAAGAAATTTGCCTCAAACTTTTAATAGGCAACCAGCTAACTCAAGCAGCAACCTGAGAAATGGTTGTTAAAATGTTTGCATGTCTGTGCATATCAGTTTGCTTTCTTTATCAATGCAGAAATTGTTTTAAAATGTGCCAAATAAGTATGTAACCAGTGTACTCGGGAACTGCAACTGCCACTACTGTTACTACTACTAGGACTTTACAAGCCAGTAGGAAACTAGGCTGGCACTGCTAGATCTCATACGCTGGGGCTAGCTGTATGCTATTTTTGTATATGACATGTCTAGCAGCACCAACCGCAAGAAACATTACACTATGCTCTGCAGTGAGAAAAACTTCTTGCTGCAAATGCTGTTTTACCATAATTTTGATGGCTTGCAACGTAAAAACTAAGGACTGAATAAAAAATCGAACAGAACTCGTTTTCTGCATATACCATTGAAGATGTTAGAGATTAAAATTCAGCATCTTCCAATGAAAGCCCAGAAGCTTTAGGGTTTGGCATTTTGGAGGACTGCCAGTTGCTAGTCAATGCAGGAGTCTGGCAGCCAATTTTTCACGCTCATTACTAGATCCTAAGACGGTATCACCTGCCAAACTGCATTGAAATCATCCCAGCCATCCCTTCTAGGTCAAGTATTAGATACATCAGGACAAAAAAATGAGAATAAAGGCTGTCTAGCAGTGCCTAATAAATGCATAGCTTGATAGATGTCCAAAACTGACAAACTGCACACTGCATTATGCTGCTGCTAAGCTGACAGTATGCCCCCCGTGTCCTCTGTGGCTACATCACTGCTTGAACCACTCAGCAATGAGTGCAAATGTTAATAATCTAAAACCTGATAAATAAACAATCAAACTGGCAACTGCAAATATTTGCAAAGTAAGCTCTATATACAAGTTAGCCAGAAACCAACCTTAGCACCGGGAATATCGTCATTCTGTTTGATACGCAACTTGATCTCTTGGCGACTTGTCAACTCGGCTATCAGCACCAACTCAGGCTCTTTACACGGCTTCAAGTGCTCGCTGAATGCTTTATGGTACCCAGAAGCTGGCTGACTAGTCACCGGTTGAGACATGCTGCTTGGATCAGAAGTCACAGAGCCATCAGCAGTACACTCGGCTGAGTGAAACGACTGTTCATGACTGCCTGGCTGCAGTGTCAAGAATGGATCAAAGCAAACCTACAACACAACACAGACTAACAGTTTGAAACAAAAGACCTGGGCAACAACCAGTAACAATACCACCGACATTTCAACCAGGACTGGTCAAACTACTGCCTGCAAACTACATATGGCCTGTTGACGCATTTTAACTATGGTAACCTGTGACGGCTTCTTGAACTAGTACCAGGGGTTAAAGTAAGCCAGAAAGCACCAGAACACTGTTCCGGGGCACAGAAACTTAAGCCTGGAGCTTTCCAGCTGCAAAATTATTGGATTTCACACGTGAAAACCGACGTTCCTGGGCCTAGCAAGTTAGCAACCTGCACTATAGTGATCCCACAGTTAACAAG
>Ga0209562_1000735_pt1 | contig 11620 bp, 11 predicted proteins | sample WorMetvacBELIZE2_FD_187399 | JGI IMG/M metagenome (GOLD analysis project Ga0209562, IMG submission 187399) | Marine gutless worms symbiont microbial communities from Max Planck institute for Marine Microbiology, Germany - Olavius vacuus BELIZE.2... | ecosystem: Host-associated > Annelida >...
CACTAATACAACTGCTACTAGTGATAATGGAGGTAGTGGTAGTGGTAGTAGTGGTGTTGGGTGTCAAGTGGCATCCGATGTTACAATTTAGACTCACACACCGGCGACATACATGTCAAGTGGCGACGTCGCCAGTTGACAAAACACCAAAAATGCTTACTTACTCATGAAACATACCTAGGAAAAAAATTGCCTCGTTCTGAGCACGTCGCCTGTTGACGTCAACTTTTTGGTGCGTTGTTCGTGATGGTAGTAGTGGTGGTCTTGTTTTTCTTTTCGCAGGTCAAAACTACTACTACTACCGTCGGCCATTTTGGATGCCTGCTAACAGCGCGCGCGCGTACCGTAATGCTGTAGTGATCGAAAATGTAAAATTAGACATTAGATAGGTGCAGGTTTGGTCTCCAAATGTCTTTAATGTCGTTGTGTTGCTGGTTATAATAATTATGCACGAAGTTAGCAGGTCTACTTGGTTTACCACCGTGTAAACGCGGGGTTGTTTAAAACGCGAAAACGCGAAACTCCGAAATTGCGAAATCGGCAACGTATAAACAGCGAAAAAAACGCTGCGGAAGTTTTCGCGTTTTATGCGTGGGAGATTTCGCAATTTCGCGTTCTTTAGTGACAAAAATCAAGCGTTTTTTTATTTTAACACCGATTTAACTGGAACTGGAAGTCTACCTGTTTTTATGTGAGTGTTCTGTTTCGAGATGCGGGTAAGTATATAGAAGACTACCTGCACCCGTCAGAACTCATTGGATTGAAAGTGGGTCACTATATTTAGCTGAGACCACAGTCTGAATTACCGTAATTAATTAATATGCAAGATGGTCTAAGCCCCCGGTGGCTAATCCTAACACTATACTAACACTAACCCTTACCCTTATCCGGGGGCTAATCGTGGATAATGCCAAATGATAATGATTAAATAAGTACCGCTGTGAATATATTCACAACGGTACTTATTTAATGCTATCCTTGACACTAACCATAACGCCAACCCTACTAACCCTAACCGTAACAGTAAGGGTAACCCTAACCCTACTAACCTAATACTAGGTACCGTTGTGAATATGGCACCCTAACTCAGTGTTAGCCGGTCTTTCTGTGATCTGACCACACTGGACCTGACCCTCCACATTTACGATATGACCCAACCCTATCCGCCAATCAAGCAAAACAGTGACCTGACCCAACCCGACTCGACTCTACAAACTCGTGAAGGTGCCAAAATTTGGATCTTCAAAATACAGTTATTAACATCCTGCATTTTAAAAATTTATATTCGCCATGACTGCCTTTCAATTGAAGGCACACCATCGCCAAACAGGATACACAGCCGTGTTTTTTTTCTGATTCCTTCAATAAGTCCACCCTAGGTCTGCCGATGTCAAGACACTTCGGACCCAAGACATTTTAGCACTAGTGCAAGACACTTTGGCACCAGTGCTGACACTTGTGCACCAGTGCTGAACTGTCTGGACATATATCAGCACTCGTGACAACGAGTATTACGGACACTTTGGCAATGTGGATGGCTGGGCTTGTGTAATTACGTGAATTAGGCTTACAGTAGCGTAATATCACTGCGTATCTGTGCACGCTGGCCATATATGCTTATTTAGCTATTATTTATTATTTAGCTAATTTTATTGCTGTTCTAGTTTTTTTAAACATAAACATATGTTCATGCACTGACAAAACTGTAGAATGTTACTAGCAATCTGTCAAAAGAAATTGGTAGTTTTTGCATCCACTGACTGTGGGGATCAGGCTGTTAGCCTATTCGGACTGAGCGAAAAGTGAAGCAAGTCTGACCTCAGCGATAACTAATCTCTAGGGAGTAAAGAAATTTCCTATCTGCAATTCTGCATGCATTACGAATGTGGGACTGAGACGGTTTTGTTAAGCTTAACTTACGGACACAGGTCGAAGCAAAAACTCAGCCATCAATTGAGACCATATTTTTAAAAATGCTTCACGTTCTCCTGTGTCATTTTTGGCATGAAGTGGGTACAGGGCCTTTTTGCTTCCGGGCCAATTCACTCCCTGGAGCGAATGGGCCAATAGGATCCTGGCCAATTTGCTCACTGGCATTTTCGCTCCCTGGCCAGTTCATTCGTTCCTGGAACTTGCGCTCCCGGGAACAAAAGTACTAGGGAACTTTTGCTCCCTTGAACTTTGTTTCTGTGGAATTTTCGCTGCCATACTGTGTAGGCCCCTATCTCACCGTTTTTTGAGAACTGTCACTAAGTTCTTTCTGTTCCTACTGCCTACATATGTTAAAACAAATAAACAACAAACGCAGTAACGAAAACAGAAAGATTTACCGGTTACTATAACAACGTTTATACTACATATGACAACGTTTAATCGTGCAATTTTGCAGCAACAACAATATATTTTTAGAATACAGGCATACCACAGAGTACAGTCAAGGCGAATGTCGTAACTCATTTTCATGGACATAACAGGGAACGAAAGTTCCTGGGAGCAACAGCAAATACTCTTGAGAATGAAAGTTCCAGGGAACAAAAGTTCCCAGGCCATTTCTCTCCGGAGAGCAAAAGTTCCAGGGAGCGAACGCGAATTGGCCAAGGTCCTAGAATTGGCCAAGGTCCTATTGTTCCTGGGAGCGAATTGGCCTGGGAGCGAAAAGGCTGTGAATCTTTCTAGTCACCCTAAAGATAAACAGCTGTACCCTGGGGATTTAACTGTAACTGTAACTGAGGCACTTGTATTGTGCCCCCTACTAGAAGATCGAGGGCGCATCACAGAGTCAATCCACATCTTGGTGCCCGTAGACAGAATGAAACAGAAATGTTTTTGATCACGACGAAACGAGTCCGTCGATCGCAGTAGTTTCATCTCCATCGGCAGCCTGTTCCATGCTTACGGTGCAGTAACAGAGAAGGCTCTGTCGCCTATTCGTCGACGTGTCCGCGGCACGACGATGTTGCCACACGATGAAGCACGCAGTGTAGATCGACCTGGGATATTGGTAACCGATGTCAGAAGGTCTGAGATGTATTCCGGCGTGTGTCCAAGAAGCGACTTGTGAACCAGCAAGCACAGTTTGTACTGGATCCTCTCAGCGACTGGCAACCAGTGCAACTCTCGAAGAGCTGGAGTCACACGATACCACAGCTTGAGATCCAGAATGGTGCATGCCGCTGCGTGCAGGACTCGCTGGAATGGTGCCAGCGTGGAAGCTGGAAGACCGGTCAGCACAACGTTGCAATAGTCCAAACACGATAGGACAAGTAACTAGTCTTGCTGTGATGTGCCAACTTCTGTATAAAATATTGCGGCTGGCCAGCAATACAGCCTCTCTGGTGAACATGTTAGTTGACCTTTTTATTAAATATATTTGTAGTCTCCATTACTGTTTCTATATTCGTTGAGTTTTTGTGTACCAGATGTTGAGTCGTGGTCAAAGAATTTGTATGATGAGCCGTATACATTCGGCTCAAAATGCCAACTTTGTGTCTGACTGGGTGGATAAAACTGTCTCTGCCTCAATTTCGGTATGTTGATGAACTTTGTCTATTTTTGTTGGATTAATTTAGTAGGACAGCTAGAATCAGTACCGTACATTGAAACTTTAGCCTGCTTTGTCTGATTGTGTTGAAATGGATTGTTACGTACATGATCTCGAAGTACAGAAAATTAGCTGGCCCATGATCTTGTGGTATACAGGTCTCAATTGCTCTGTTTCGATTGAAAGTATTGTAGTAACAAAATAGTCATTCTGTTTAATAGACTCTGCTGTAGTGTACATATGACTTTTACTGTATCTTGCTAGCTTTTGTGTAATATTTTTGTGTACATGGTGGGCAGAAAAACTAAATTTTTAAAGTGTATAACTCCTGTATATGATGATATAGACAAGTGATACATATACCAAATTGTTCAACTCTTTATCTAGAGTAAGTTTTATTTTAAATGATTTGTAATTAAAATATTGTGCACTAGTTTCATGGAACTATGTTGCACTAAATAGCAATCAGTTTAAGCAATGACAGTCAGTTTTTTGTACATCTTCCATTAAAGTTCACAGTCAGTGCTCAGTATGAGCATCTATAGGTCATGACAAATTCAACATGTCTTTTTTGTGCCTAATCACCGTGGTCAGTCTTTTTTGTCCGCTTGTCGCTCCTTTTATCGTGTCCTGAGCTTTTATCTGGCAGTTGAAAAAATGCACTTCAGATAATTTACCGGTGCATTTAGGATCTCATAACACTACATTTTTGGTTGCTCAGCTTCCCACGCTGAGATGTAACATCAATTGTGGTCCAGACTGCTCGGTAGCAAGTTCTTTCCTTTCATTAACTCCAGTACCGTACATGGCAGCACAGATAAGTGGATGTGACATGAACATGAACTGCTTCACAGCAGTTCTACAAAGAATATTTAATTATGATCAAATTTAAAGTGCCACCTTTACTCCTAATAAAGTGCTCCTCATTTTGATATTTGGATCTTTTTATCCATCGCAATATATAGCAGTTAAAAACTTCTACAAAAAGGCTATTTTTGGCCCACCCTGCATACTAATTAAATTGTGCCAATAATGTATCGACCGATGTCAAATTGGCAACCTCGAATGACATAGTTTTCAGTACAATTAGCGTTCCATCTTTTCTCTGAAAACATCTTACACAAGCATGTAGCTCCATAACATTTGCTCTCTCAAAGGTTTTAGTCAAATATCTGTCTTTAACGGCAAATCCCATTGTTGCAGAACAAATCTGCATGATGCCCGAACTACGACATTGGCACCAAAGAACATTTATTCACCAGTTCAAAAATTTTCACGTAGGTAAAATAAAATGTACATTTACTTGACTATGTTACTGAAATTTTTATGCAGATGTATTCATTTTCCTAGGAGATAGAGAAGAAAACTGTGTTGTTTTTTTATTAAAGCACAGTGTGTGGGCTGAGCTGGGGGCCTAATCTATCTGTAATTGTGTGTGTTTTATAGTTGCAATAACTAATGAATGAGTAGAAATTCTACAGTATGTTAGGTCATTATATGCCACATCAGTATTTTTGATGCCGCATCTGGAATATTAAGCACGATGGAGCCAAAATTAGAGCAGCATACCTGCATAAATTGGCCCTTCTCTGTGAGTTGTGTCTGTTGGCTGTGAGTGACCTTTCAAGATCATGAGTCATTGGCTGCAAAAATGCATCACATGGTGTCTTTAGAATAATTGCTTCTCTGTTAGCATATTTTGTTATTGTAAATGTAGTTAGCACAATGTTGATAGCACTGATTAGCAGTGTGTGATTTGTTTACTGTTGGTGTAGGGTTCAGGCCGCAGTGTGAGAAAGAAGAGAGTTAAGCCGATGGAAGAAGCAGAGCATTTTGTTCGTCACTGTATTGATAAAAGCTGCCTTCAAAAGAGATTTATTGATGAACATATTGGTTTGTCTTTGTACTCATAGTTGTATTGCCAGACTTCGGTTGAATTTGTTACATGTAAAATTTGGCAGCTTTTGTTGCTTATTTGCACATAACATGGGTAATGCAGCATGATGCTGATTGGTATTTTTATGTGAGTATGTGGAAGAAAGTTATTTCTAACTTCAGTCACTAGCAAGTAGGAATATCACATTGAAACTGCATCTGATATTTAGGTCCATTTCGGTATATAACGTCCAGTGCCTCAAAAGCATCTCAATACCAGTAAGGTGTTTTTTTTTTAAATTTTATGCAGTTAGACCTTACGTCCACATTTCCTTGCCAGATTTTAGCTTCATCAGTCAAACTTGTTAAACATATGGGGTAAGAAGCCCCATAATGACCCCATTTTGGAAATAAAATCAGTTGTGCAGTGGTACCACCTAGCATCTAGTGTGTGGGGTGTTGTTGGATCCATGTATCCAACAGGCGAAATTTGGCATAAAGTAGCTGACTGATGATCGCCTCTTTCATACCATATTTTAGTTTGATTGACCCAACTTACCATATATGTGGTCAACAAACCAGCAAATTGACCAAATTTGGAAATTTTAGGAAGTTCATATACCCACACCCTGTATAAATAAGGGTGAAATTTTGGGCATTCAAGAGCAGACCTATAATCCACGCTTAAATTTCACCTTCTGTGGGCCAGCATGTCGCAACAGAGGAGTGAGAAATGCCAAATTTGACCCTATTATCAAATTCAACATTTTGCAGTGGACCTGGCTTTGCAGAGGAAAAAAAACTTGAATGCACCTTCCGAATACACACCTTCTTGTAGGACCATCACAAAGGTTTTTAACTTTTGATGTCTACATGTTAATACCATTTTCAAAAGTGTGCTGGACAAGACCAAAGAAACATCAAATTTTCTTGCCCCGCACAATTGCATGCACAATCTAAGTCTTACAGTACTGACCAGGGTGAGATATCCATGCCATAGCGAATATGGTACATATTTTGTAATAGCAATACAGTGGCCACCATATTCACTGGAATGTGACTGGATGTCAATGATGTGTGCTGTTCTGTTTGGTTAACTAAGTTAACTAACAAACTGGTTCACAAAGGTAAACATGGCTGTTACATGAAGCGTAGATAGTTGAAAATGCCATCAAAACAAAATGAAGCTAGATCAAGACAGACACACTTTGCAAACCAGTCACACAATGAAAGCATCTGTGTGCTGTCAAAGAAAAAAGCCGACTTATTCAACACAACTTCTGCTTATCCATATAGGTTGTCAAATATTGTGCTGTGTTCTGTTAGGATTTGGAGTTTTTACGACGGAACACATTTCTGCTGGGGACTTTGTGCTGGAATATGCTGGGCAGTTGTTGCCCATTGCTGAGGCTGACAAACGACAAAATCAGACATATATCTATTACTTTGAGTTGGGCTCTGTGACTTACAGGCAAGCTGTAATTTTATGTAAAGCTTTCAGAAACATATACCGTGGTACTAAAGTTAAAACACGTAGCTCTCGCAGAGAGACCGCACTGTAGGGTGGGTCAGTTATGGCAAAAGTGGTAGACTGTAACTCGGAAACAATATTTTACGGACATTATAGGTCTGTCTTCAACCACTGTGATGTAATTGGCCAGCAAATCAATCGAATTTGGTGAAAAACGCAAAATAAGGGCTATTACACTGCTCAAGGTCATCGAGGTCGTAGGTATCATTCGAAAGCCCGTATGCGACTTCCTATTAATGATTAATAGAAACTGGCATCCTATCTCATACTGTTTCCGAGTTACCGCAGCTTATTTTTTATTTTGTTTTCTCTCATGAATAATGTCTGTACACTACCTTGTGAAAATTCCAATTGCAAAAAAATCTTAAAACTGTGATTTGTGATGCAAATCACATTTACTGCCAGTAGTTTCAGATGGTAACACTGTACAGTATCATGGTTGGTGTCTTCAAACTCTCTCATTTTGTGCAAGTTCCACCTGTACGACTATCTGAATGACATTCTTCTTCCTTTCTACTTTATTTTGCTCGTATGTGTAATGTTGTTGTAAATGTTAATGTGTAATATTTTATCGTGTTTTGCAGCATTGATGCTTCAGAGAGTGAACGGCTTGGTAAATATGTGAATGATTTGCCAAGGAAAGAGGCAAATTGCGTGGCAAAGGCAGCCTTTGTCTGCGGGCTGCCTAGAGTGTTGCTTTTTGCTCTGAAAGACATTACTGCCAACTCTGAATTGCGGTATGACTATGGTGGTGACAACCTTCCTTGGAGAAAAGTAAGAATTGGTGGCTTTTCTGTTAATTTGGTAAACATTGATGTCGGGTAGAAATGCACGGCTTCTTTAGGCTGGTTTTCAATGGTACTATTCGTTGCACCCTTGGGGAGGACGAGGATCTTCGGGTGCATTTGGTACACCGGAAACATAATCTGCCGAAGAATTAGTGGAACATGACCGACAACTTTGATGTCAAAAAAGTGCGACTTACCGCTAAACGTTTACATAGATAAGTGTGGGCTGAACATAAATAATATATTAAGTGCGGAGTAAAAACGTTAAATTTTTTCCGTTATTTGTTATAATATAGCTCGCATTACACTTTTAAAAATAAATTCATGCATATTTAATGAATAATATACACATAATGATGAAAAATACTCAGCATTTTACATGTGCATGAATGGTCACGTGATCAATATTTATATACAATGCCGTTGTGACAAAGTGTGTTTATTTGTTGATATTGACAGTTTGGTTCGCAATTGCAGTTTTATGAGCATTAGGGTATAATAAAGGTGCATTTCTTTGCTTTACTCAGATTGGGGTGATCTCCGAGAGGGGGGTCCCAGATTATCATCGATTCAGATTGACGCATTGATCTCAAATCCGGGATGACCCCGAGGGGGTCCCAGGACCAAAGTTGTTCGAAATTGCCTGAAATGCAATGATCTGAAACTAAATTTGATTTATGGGGCCAGGAAGTGCTTGAAAAATGTGAAAAACTAAAAATCAATAATTTCGTTGAAAACTAAGGCCGGACCTGGGACTGGGTTTCTGGAACGAACTAAGGCCGGCTAAAGGTGGCAAAGGCTGTAGAAGAACTAAGGAAGGCCAGAGTAAATAAAATAACGATAAAACAGCTAGAAAATCTAAACTAAATGCCGGGATCCTACAAATAAATTTTCTTTTTGTCCCGAGAAAGTCACATTTTTAAATACACATATACAGTATACACTACCCTTGAGTGAGTAAAAATTTGATGTTTTGATTGTCATGATTGGCAGTAAACTAAAAAGTTCATTTTCAATTGTGCACTGTAGACTTCCAGTATGCTGAATGTAATTGAAGAAGAATGCGTTGATGACAGCTGTGATTCTTCAGTTGTCCAATCATGTTAGTAAATTCCAGTTTATTCTGCTTTTTAGGCACAATACTCAGTATTCATCTCTCTCATTTTACACTGCTTAAACAAGTAGCAGTTGTTCTGGTGTGAGTTTTGTTGTTTGTAACAAATGTGCAAAAACTAACAAGATGGATCATAACTAGGGTTGCCAACTCTCCAGGTGTCACCCGTATTTCCCGGTTTTGGCCTTTAATGTCCAGGCTCTCTGTTGATGGATTTAATCTTCGGGTTTTACAGCAAACTGAAGCACAAAGCCATATTTCTGTTTCTATAATCATATTTTGTAACATGTTCATAGAAAATTATGGCATTTAACATTATGGTGGTAGGAAACTGTTGGCGGAATTTCGTAATAGAGGATGGTCAGGGTGTTTTGGAGGAATGAGTGTACCGCGGCAAGATATGCAGTGTTAACCACCTGCCAGAACATTTGATTAAAGAATGAAACAGTTTTCGGCACGAGATTGTTGTTAATGTGATTGCAGTGTGGCGTATAAGACTGAGCTTGTGCGCAAGCCAAAAAGAGACACTTTGAGCACAGTCTAAGACGCTGTCGAGATTTGTCGCAAATTAACAGTTCTCTATTACGCCATTACATTGGCAACTCTGAGTTTTTAGTATGCATTTTTACATGGTTATGAAACAAGCATTTGTTGTATGATTGATCTGAGATTAAGCACAAATATGCATGATAACTGGGCATTAAATATTGTAATAATAAGACCACAAACAGACAGCCATTTAACAGCCCGGCTAAGCCGGTACCAGAGTCCAGAGATGGTAAAACCTTTCTGGATTTCACTGAAGCAAGAGACGATGGTTGGCATGGCATCAGCAGGAGCAAGCTGCCCCTTGCTTCGGAGATAACCATGCCAGTACCCCACCACTCAGTTTTTTTACAGGCCGGATACCCTTCCTGCCACCCAACTAACAGCGTCAAAGCACTGAAGGCTTTAATAATAATTCATATTGTAATAATAAGAATAAATTTGTAAAAGGTATTGACAGTTGTTTTATGTGGTCACTTTTTTGGGACATGGTGTATATTTACTTAATTGCATTTTAGTTGTTTTCGTGATTATGTCATGGTCATTGTATGTTGTGTTTCCAGGTGAAAATTATGTAAGATCATTACCACTAAGTAATTTCTTTGGCTGTCAGTCACAGCATATGGAATTGCTGGAAAGGGCTGAGGTGAGTGGTTTCTTTTATTTTTCTAAATTTAGTATAACCTGTAAACACAGTTGTTGTAATGTTTGTAATTAGGCCTACTTCATTTTTTTTTGCAGCAAATGACTTCAAAGTCCAAAGTTTTATTAGGCCGCATCGCTGCGTTAGCAAGATGCGGCCTATTCTTACAGACTGTGTAGCATGGTTTGTCTGTCTGTGTGACACAGTAGTGATCCCTGCAAAAGCGGCCGAACTGATCGAGATGCCGTTTGGGGTGAGGATTCGGGTGGGCCCAAGGAACCATGTATTAAATGGTGGTCTATATCCCCATCGGAAGGGTTAATTTTTAGGGGAAGTATATTCCGGCCGACTTGTCACCCCTTGCGGTGGCAAATGTGCTCTCCGCTGCTTGCGCTGTGGTGGCAATATTGCCTGAAGAATGAGTGCATTTGTCGGCGCGAGGGGTGCAATGCGGCCTTTTCTCAGATTACTTTGACCTCTTGTTATTACTGTTATTACTTACTACGCAATGCTCTTGGACTCAAGGCAACAAGGCCAAGGCACCATCTCTCAAGAACAAGTAATGTTTAGAGTTATACAAAATGGCTGTTCAAGCCCAAATTCCATTAGATCTATCTTGTCGGATACTGGCTCTGCGACTAGGTCCGCGATATTTTCTTGAGCAGCTAATTTGTCGGAGACCTGTCAGTCACCGACTTGTCGGAAACCTGCTTTAAACCTGATGCAAACTTTTTAATTGATGCGGCTGAACGGACCTATTTTGTAACTTGTTCAAAATGTTGGCATAATGGAGGACGATGATGTAAGTTATTGCTTTTGCTTGTAGTGCTGCAGTGCTATTTTATTTAACGGCATACCTATCTAAATTTAATAAAAGGCAGCATACAGTATCGGTGAAGCACTACATTCATAAGAGACCACATTACGTTGTGTTCAACATGTTTCTACCAAAAACAGTGCTACCGGACTTAGCCACGAGCGATGATCAGCGATGCATGCAGTACCTTAAAATGGGCATTGTGACCTTTGAACTTGAAGAATAATCAATTACGTCATAGCAAGCTGACTGCCTATTGGTCAGCTGCCGCGAAAAAGTCTGCGCGCTTGTCATTTTCTATATCCACTGCTTCTATCTTGCTCAAAACCTGTTTTCGAAAAGAAAGTCGCCAACATGTTGCAGATCTGCTAGATCTATCTCGACATGTTGAAATAGATCTATTAGGTCTGAAACATGTCTGCGACTTTTTTGGTCTCTGACTTGTCTGTGACCTGCTGATAACATGTCCGAAACCTAGTATAAAACCTGGTTTTAAGCAGGTTTTGGGCAAGATAGATGTAATGGAATTTGGGCGTCATGAAACAGAACACATTTAATACCTGAAAGCAATATGGACATGTTGATGGGCATAGGGCTTGACTTTCTGTGTAAGATACTGTACAAGGAATGTCGTTTGCAGGTTGTGAAGGATGGTCCACTATCTTCATCTGTCATCTATGACGAAGATATTGACACAGTTCCACCGTCCACAGCAGCAGTCGGCCAAGACGATGACACAGCACCGCCGTCCACAGCACCGCCGTC
>Ga0209562_1000736_pt1 | contig 11619 bp, 9 predicted proteins | sample WorMetvacBELIZE2_FD_187399 | JGI IMG/M metagenome (GOLD analysis project Ga0209562, IMG submission 187399) | Marine gutless worms symbiont microbial communities from Max Planck institute for Marine Microbiology, Germany - Olavius vacuus BELIZE.2... | ecosystem: Host-associated > Annelida >...
TCTAAATCATTATAGTATTAGTGCACTTTTTGTTGACTAAAAGAGAAGTTTATTAGTCTGAAAACTTTAAAACCGTTTTTCTCCACAAAATGAAAATTGCAGATAGAACAGTCTAGCTCTCAGTCGACGAACTGTCACACACTGCAGTATTAGCTAGGTGCAGAACAGGACAGATACTGAGCATATCACAAAAATAATCAGTGTTAAATGGAGATAATACAGCATGTTCACTACTACATATGCTATATGCTACAGCTTCAAATTATAGCATTTTCCCCAACTGGTACGGTTCTGATTCTGTCAGTACGGAGACAAACTCTCTCTATTCACGCTACATCTAAAAACTGCTGCAGACTGAAACTGCCGAGGAATAAAGTAACCATGAAAGGCAGGTATGATACGTGTGTGGGTGGCAGGTAAGAACTGTATAATCCCACTGTTACACATGGGCCACATCTGAATGCTCTGGAGATAAAGGGCTTATAATGAAGGGCTATATAAATTTATCGTTTTTACTTTACTTTACAATTGAGAAAACTATAACAAGTGGTAAGGATATGACATACCGCGGAAACTGGTGCTGTGTGTCGACAATTCTGTACCAGACTGTGTGCACAAAGTGCAGCAGAGATTCCTGATTCGCTGTCAAGTTGTCCGCACACTGGATCTTCATCGGATCAACTTCACAGTCGATGTTCGGATCCAAGAGCGTTTTGATCGTGCTGTCCAACGTGTCATGCAAATACTGCAGCAAAACCGCAACGTAGCTGATATATAACCGCTGGCAAAGTTAGTAATTTAATCGTACTATAAAGTCAGAAGCTTCAACTGACAGATGTCACAAAACAGTCAGAAGTCTCTACCTTCTGCCCAACCAGTTTCATGTACGACTCGACGGCCTTGGTTGCGATACTGTTTCCCCGTAGTGCAAGAGTGTCGTTGTCTGTAGAACACAACACAGACTAATAACAACGTCAAAGTCATGTACAAATATAAAGAATCAATACCTCGCTACTGTCTCTGTCACTACTGTCAGATGGGTTACCGGTACCATTCATTCAAACCACTGCATCCTCCCTACTTAAATGCTAACTTCTCAAACTTTACCAACTGCCTACTTCCATGTCATCCTTGGCCTCCCTTCACAGCCTTCCACTTCACAATCGACATGATAAGCGGGATTTAAAAAAAAGCGATTCCAACGCACAGAAAATGACGACCGGCTAAATGTATACCACACTTGCATGTTTTTACGTCAAAAAATACACATACTACTAAAAATACACATACTACTAAATAAACCAAACATTTGACTATCTCAGAATATGTCTTATCTGACGATAATGTTGAAGTTTTGTTCACTATCACACACATTGATGCGGGTTTGTCCTAGGGTGAGTTATTTGTGCATACCGGTATTTAATTTGGTTGTTGCGAGTCTGGTTGGCATTGCCAGTGCAACCCATTACTTGTAAAGACTCTGTCTTCACAAAGTGAGACTTTACGTTCTGCTAAGTCATTCATTATTTATCACACGAGTTGGATCACAATATATTTAACAGACAAAAATAAACCGAGAACACACAAACGACGATCACAGAAGCTACAGCAGTGTACGGTACCCAGTTTGTTGATCTCGGTAACGAGGATGTCCGTCAAGAAGTTCTGAATTAAAGCTTCTCTGTGAAAGACGACGACAAGAACGGTGGCGAGTTTCTCTTTCATTTTCACATCGATGACTGGCTCAAGAACGTCGACAAGAGTATTGTACTCAGAGCGTAACCACTGCCATGATATCAACATTCAACATACAGAAGTTGTGTTAACCCTTTCAAGTGCTGTTTTGATTAAGGGTTCCTATCGTTCAACAATTTATAAAAGCGAATGGAGTATAAAATGTTTACTGGTCGACAAGTGTCTAGATGAGGCACCAATCTACCTCGCATATTACCTGCATCTGTGAGTCGGAGACATCTCCGGTCCACAATGCATGGCAATCTGGCAGTACCGCGCTCCAAAATATGGTCAAAGCTTTGATGTCTCTGGTCCGACCCCATTGAACACTCCACTGCCGACTCTGAGTGACCTATCGCTGACATTGACTCAGTTTTGTGCAGTCTTCAATACAGTGTTGTTCTGCATATAAAAAGACTACCATAGTGCCTCCATGACAGTTCAGGCTGTAAGGATTGCTATGCGAACACGAATGAACTTACTTACTTACTTCTCAAGTTATGCTGCTAACAAATAAACAAAGGCAATACACTGCTCTGCCATATGAAACAACCACTAAGCAGTGAATTGGATGAACGGTAGCAATGGGTTGCAGTAGTTCAGTGGCAACATGCTGACCTGTAGCAGAGGGTCATAGAACGTTAGCGGCAAGATGCTGACGGTCTGGAACTGTGTCTTTACACGCATCGATACCGAGTCGTTCCGACTCTCCCTCGTGGACCGGCCGACGACCGCCGAGCTCACGTGATACCACCTTTCCTCGAGCCGATGCTCGCTAATGTCCGCCACGCTGATGTTCACATACCCTGCATCAAACAAAACGAGTATGCAAACGGGCATAGTTACAACATTATATCCGACACATACACGCAATAAATCACTCTGGCGACGAGCTCTTCCACGCAATCAACTGCACTTGCAGTAATTTCACTCTGTCAGCGGCTGTAGTCTACAGTCAGTTGTATAAATTAAAAGTAAACAGATGAATTTATACAGCGCTTTATTATAAGCCCTTTATCTCTAAAGCACTCAGATATGGCCTGCATGTAACACAAAGTATACCATACATTGTCTTCCATTTCCTGGAGCATCTCCAATTTGATTGCAACACACGGTGCAATATAAACGTATTTTGAGTGAGTGAGTGATCGTAGATTACCTTTAAATTTTGTCACGGAAACCAGGAAACTCGACAGAAGGTAAACAAAACACAACTAACACTCCCCAGATCAAACGTAACGACAATGCAGCATACAACAGTTCTGACAACATTTCCTGTTATCCCCCACACGATCATTTCTGCCGACACGTTGTTTATCAACTATTGAACTTTAGAAAAAAAACTGACTGCAGCTGCCGGCACACGTTCTGCTCACCTAAAAGTGCATGTTGGTCCTTCTTCTTTCTTTTTTCCGCCTCTCGGTATATGCTGATTGTGACGGTGTTGATCCGCGGAAGATCCCTGCAACAGTACAGCATATGATGAACACAAACCTGGAATGCCCGTAACTGCTCGTTGAGGTCGTGTTACATAAAATTATCCGATACTGCTGCTTGCAAGAAGACGACCCATCACATCTCATCCCATCAGGTAGTATAGAATGGGGTAAAAGATCGTGACAAATGAATGCCCACTGCAGCAATGTATGAGTAATAACGTTGCTATCATAGCTAAAACTGTCGAGCACCATCTGAAATTTCATGCTAATATTTTCTGGTACCAGTGTACTGTAGAATGCCATGCTGTTTTGATGTGTTACAATTTGTCGGTTTATTACTGTTAATTTTATGAGACTTCTGTATGGCACTAAACAGGAATTATTAATAGATATTGGTACCAGCTGTAGAAAACTGAGCACCCTAGTAAACATGACTAGTTACAGCAAAAGATTCAGCTTTGCAGTTAAGAGTAAACCTAGTGCATTTCAGTAGGGAAAACTGGCAATGAAGACACATATATTCGAAAGACACATTTTCGTACTTACATAAATTCAAACAATTCATTCCAGAGCAGCACTTCTGACTTGACCGATGTCTTTGCATAGAGAACTTTATCACAGCTGACTTCACAGAAATACCGCGAAGAGCTGCAAGCACACCAGAGAACTCAAAATTGGATACAAGAACTGGTATTGGACACAGATTGAACAATGGCATTCAGAGGAATATAATGCAGGACTCACACATGGCAGACACTCATAAAAATACATGACAGTATATTGTACAAGACAGGAAATAAGAAAATATAGGACATATTAATGGACAAAACATCACGGCAATATTGTATTTTTCAGACGGTTAAACAGTGTTATCATCATTTCATTGTCAATCAACAATGCAACAACATTTGAGCTGTCAAACAATCCGATGTACTTGTCATGCTTCCTATTTAATAAAAATGCAACGCAGTAAATAACCAAGGAGTTTCTGTACGATACAACAAAAGTACAGTTAAATGGCAACATCCAGCAATGCCCACTTGATGAACTGTACAAATATCATGCCATTACACCCAGTTCTTAACGATACAGGAATTGCAGGAACTTCTTAACAACATTACACTAATTTACGAGATAAGTAAAATACGATGAACAAAGCACAAGCAAAGAGCTCCAATGACTTGTATACATTGTTTGTACAGTATGATAATTAGACAAGAAAACGAGAAGGCCTTACTTCTTCTTTTGCGGCAAATTCTTTGCTTCGCTAATGCATACAGAGAGCGAACTTTCAGTCCGACATTCAAAGTTCCGCCGAGGATGCATACATCGACGAAAGCTGTCGCAACAAAATGCACCGAGATAAAACTACAAACTTAATTTCACCTTCACTGCAACAGCAATACACAGAGTGAAGCAATCAACCAGTCAGATGTACTTACAGTGCGTTCTAAGTGAATTCTGAAAAAAAATCAGTGACTGTTGAGGTCCGCACTTACACCTTTCAATGACCATCAGACATGTAACATGAATCTGCACTACTTACAAGCATGTGTGCACATCTGACAGTTTTGCCAATAGTAAACCTACGTAGGTAAGTATCACAGACACACGGGATAACATAACTGTAATACTGTAACAACAATACACAACAACAATTTAGTGTTTGCGGAGAAATGCAATGAACGAAGCGAACATCATAAGATGACGGCACATACAGGACTTTCAGGAACTGATTCAAGTACTTTCAAGGACTTTTTAGGCCTTAAAAACTGAAAATAAAATTTCAGTACTTTCAAGGACCTTGCAGATTACATTGGTCCATTAAGATGACAGCACAGAGCAAATGACACAAACGTGTGGCAGGACGTACATATGCTTTACACCACACGGCACCGAACATGTTGCTGTTCGTACCTTATCAAGCCTGCTTTAGTGAAGTGTGAGTCATCATAAGACTTGCAGGCTGCCATCGACTACATCCACCACTGCATATACACTGTGACTATAAAATGTGCCACCCTACTGTGATGACAATGGCGTCAAATCTTAACCGATACACAAAATTCTTTCACTGCTGGAAGGTTTGTTAAATTTGCAATAAAACAATATATATCATTACCGATGACACCTAAAGTATGTTGCTGCACTACCTCGAGAAACTATGGCATTAGAATTAGATCATTGCAGACGTCACCAGTGTTTGAAATATGGTTTTCAGCAAATAAGGTAAGAGTTTGATCAATAATTTGCATCAAAAGGGATATAAAGTGACGGAGTTAATGAATGAATTTCCAAACAAATGGTGAACAAAAAGTAGCACTAACAGGCTGCTGAAAAAGTTAAAGACACTGGCATAGTTAACAGACTCACAGGTAATAGCAGACCACGAAAGTGCCACACTGAAGTACAGTAACAGCTGAACTGGTTAACGATCTGGTTCCAAGTCAAGAAGATAAGCCGCAAACTCATAGAATGGTCTGTGAAATTTCACGCAAGACAGGCATTCAATTAAGATGTTATGAAATTACCACCACGAGTTTGAGAGCTGCCTTTCATTGGAACGTAAAATAACATGCAAAAAAATGCAACAAAACGATCATTTATGTTTTTCGACATAGTGTGGCAACACGTTTTAGGTGTGGCGGGTAATGTTGTAATTGTTTTGTTGTGAATTTAACAGACTTTCCAACAGTAAAAGTCGTTTATGATTCCACAAAATTATCACCGCAATATTGTTGAGCAATTTTTCAGACATAGTGTGGAATGTCAGACAATAGCAGTGTGAAGGCTGATAATCATTTTACCATCCCACAGATGGCACAGGGCTGAACTGACTTAGGCACTGTAGTACGGGTATGCATGGAAGAGCAACACTGGCTGTATATCACAGTGGCTTTGCAAAGAACACAACTGCCAATATAAGTAAGTAAGTACGTTTGTGTTTGCACAGCAATCGTTACGGCCTAAATTGTCGCGGAGCCTAAACTGCCACACAGTGGTAGTGTTTCATATGCTGCGCAGAACAGTAGAGGTAGGATACAATCCTACAAAGGTAGGATTCAATCGTCAAGCACAACAGACATGCAAGCTATCACGGGACTGCAGCAACCTGAAGATATATCTGGTTCATACAGAACATCTAACAGCACAACCAACGTGCAAAGTGTACGCACTATTTCAGCCACGTCTGCTGATCTTCGTCCGTTCGACAGCAGTAGTATTTGCTGCCGTTGCCGGTGGCCACCTGGAAGCAGTGTTCCTGGTCCAGCACGCTGTAGTGCAGAGCTCGGACTGAGACGTCCCTCGATGAGAGATCTATGGAATGAAGTCCGCTCGGCGGAGATGGGCACAGCGATTCATGGGACAGCGACGGTCGGACTTGGATTGATAGCTGATCACTGGCACACACACACACACACACGCACACACACACACACACACACACACACGACAAAGTACATATACTGGCACTGCATATTACTAACAACTTCAGCAAAGAATTTACCACATATTTCTGCATATAAGGTGTTCTGCATGTAACTCGACCCACTGACTTTGAGGCTGAAGAAACTTCAGAAATTCAAGACACACGTGGTCAATGAGCTTTCTGCAGTGTACGCAACGTGACGCAAGTCGGGATTTTGTACAGCTTCTGATGCGATTGACAGGAGGGGAATCGGGCCCTACACAGCAGAATAATGCTGGGCCCACACCACCGCAGAATTCAGCGGCAATTAACCAACTACACCATCCTCCCTCCCTCGCCTGTCCAGAATGGCAACATATAAAGTATCACATGACGACACACAGTGCGATGGGCCACACACTGACCCAGCCACGGCGGACTGTCCTCTACAGCACACTCAGTGAGATATAGGCACGGACGGCAGACCTAAATGCTGTCGATTCTGACGCCAGTGACACCATGCGTTACTGGTGCAAAAAGCTTCCTGCAGTGCTGTGTTGACTTTCTCATCGACTGGCAGAGCAGGATGGCAGCAATCAATCAATCAATCAATGCATTTATAATGCGCCATGGTACAGAGGCACGTGCTACAGTGCGGATTATGCCGAAGCAAAGAGAAATGTCTTAAGCCGGGTCTTAAATGTGTTAACAGATGGAGCAGTTCGACAGTTCAGAGGAAGAGAGTTCCAGAGTCTTGGAGCAGCAACAGAGAAACAACGAGCAGCAGTGTCCAAGTTGTGCGGCGGAACTGACAGAAACTTCTGTGTGGACAACTGCAGCGAACGAGCAGTTAATGGCGAAGTCACAGACCTGCATATAAGTCGACAACCGGAGTTTTGACGGCGAAAAAGTGCCCACCGTCACATCTCTCAGCCAGGCGACTGCTTTATCATCAGCAGAATGTACTTATAGAAGGCGATCACCAGCAAGTTCGGTCAGCGGGAATGACTCGACGACGTTGCTCAAGCATCCGTGACATTTACTTTCTTACAAAGTTCCAATTGTAGGCATTTAGCATAGAGTTATGCTTAGAACTGATTATATCAGCTTTCACCTGTACAAATACTACTGCATCGACAGGGTGATTTTCATATTATTATAGTACCCCAGAGAAAATACTACTGCATCGACAGGGTGATTTTCATATTATTGTTGTAGTACCCCAGAGATGTGCAGCTAGGTTGCCCAGGTCATGTAAGCAATTCCAAAACCATAACTTTACCTGGAGCCGCTCCTTTTCCTTTATCAACCCTCCATTTCTTCCCATTCTTACCCTTCTCCAAATTTACCTCCATTTGTCTTACATAGCGTCCCTCCCATCCTCTCCATTCATTCCTGTGTTCTCTATTCACAACAAATAGACCTGTTTCGAATTCATTCTGCGTCACATTTCTGCAACTATGCATGCCACGTAAACAGGCTAAAATATGTCCCAATCCAAGAACTATATTCTTGTCCGCAGAGATTTATGATACACAGTCTATGTCAACAGGTATACTGGCAGACACTGGTGCCCAGCGCTGAGGTGTCAGTTCACCCCAATGTGCACGGTATTCTTAGTCAGTAAGTAAGTAAGTAAATGTCAATTTGTTCAGCGCCATTATGAAAACACCTCTAATGCGCTAACGCTTCGAATGTCCGGTGAACAGATACGTCTTCAACCGCTGTTACAAGTGTTTATCACAACACGCAAGTTACACAAGGCTACTGCTTAAATGAACTGGCCGGATATTACACTCAAGTTGAAAAAAAACACAAAAAAGTAAAGAAACTAAAGAACGACATGATGCAAACAGCGCTTGGAATATGGGAAGCGAGTGATGAAAAAGCGAACTGTATCTACAAACAGAGAATAACCTCGACCAACAGTAACTATGAAGCACTGTGGGATGCAAAGCAGGTAACTGCGAATTATCAACAGAATCACAAGCAGAAGTCTAACGACACAATCACAGGATCAGTTTAATGTTTCCTTGGAACTTGGGCAATCAGATCTAGAGCCGTTTATTACTCTTTTTACATTTATTTTGACATATCTTTAGTAGACTTTGTTCCAACAGGCAGCAAACACAGCCTTGTGGACCTTCTCATCCAGCTCATACTGAGGAAATAAATAATAATTAAAACTACAAAAACAAAATTAAAATAAATAGGTGCATCACTATTTTGTTTCTGTACATTAACAGCTTTCACAGAAAGTAAGTAAACAAGTAAGTGAATTAAGTATTCGGCACAAATTGCGTTGATATTAATCTGTAATGCATCGACAGATACTAAATTATCTCGGACGTCCACCTCTCAGCCACATGTAATGTAAGGTAATGTAAATGTGAATTTATCAGGTGCTCAAAAAGCAACTGTCACTCACTAAGTGCCACATATCACCACAACATAGAAATAAAAAATAAGTAAGCACTGATTTCGGCCCATGTGTACTTTCATATTTTGCTGCCGTTCCGCCGTTCATGCTTCAACAAGATTACGCAAGGTAACCGACAGATAAATGGACAGACAGACGACGATGTGAAATGCAGTGCACTACGTGACCACCATGGGGCGGGCTGCAGTACACTTTTCACATAACCAACCGGAACGGTCTGCCTACCTCGAACCATCATCTTTCGGTTTTGTGCTCTTGGCACTTACTCCGTGACGGGCGAGCCAGCGACGCGACAGTCGGCCAAGGCTGCGCGTGCGCTTCAGAGGCGAGCTGCTCGCTAGCATTACATCATCATCAAGATCAAGGTCTCTGCGTCCAGAACACACAGCCACACAACAGTCCAAGCCACATGCGAGCCACACCACGAGCGCCGCCGCCGCCGACAACAGTGGCCAAACATGCGGCATCATGCATGTCACTACGCCGATAAAACTTTGAACATAATGCACCAAAGTTAATACAGTGCTACCGCCAATTTGAAACTGTGCATCGGCGAAAACTATAATGTATAACCAAATTTATAATCACAGGTGTAGCCAGGGTGTCAAGAGGAATCCTCAATAATTGTACACAAGAAGCTCAGCTACTGTAGAGAGAGCATGCGTCTACCATCGCTCTATTGTATGGTGCAAAAGGCATTTCAACACGTTGAATCGCTTAGGCATGGACCACGAGTTCGACTGAGAGATGAATGGGTAGACAGACAGACTAGAGCCATATAGAATAGTGTTGATAAACCCATTTCGATGGACCACATTTTTGTCATAGACAGTATAGGTCTATCTTCAATCACTGTGATGTAATTGATCCCGAAAGCTACCAAATTTGGCGAAATAATGCAAAATAAATGACATTACAGCATTCAAAGTCACCGCTTTTGGTACCAATCGATAGCCCATATGCCACTTCCTATTAGTGATTAAGACAAACTTACATCCTATCTCGCACCATTTTCAAGTTATTGCAGATTATTGATCAAATTAGCGCTTTTGACAGGGGGTACCTGTCTTTAAACACATGCTCGAATGAACTCCTGAACGCAGAACAATGAAATTTGGTTTGAAGAAACTACAAGAATCCTTCTATCATACTGTGTTGATATGATGACAGATGATTATTTTGTTTTGTCACAATGTACTCGTTCTGACAGATGGACAGACAAAAAGGCCATAACAAGAGCAATAGAGCATGCTCTAACAGAGTTAGACGCGCACTAAAAACTATTGTGAATTTTTTAAAATATGCATTATGTTCAAAGTTTTACACAACCCATTATCACATTCAACATGCAGCATCATTGTCAGCACTTAGATGTATCATTACAGGCAGAATGAAGTTGACAGAAGTATGGAAATGATACAGTAGTTATAAGGAAGATGAAAAGATCTTCTAGTGTATCTAATAAAAAGTGCACGAGAAAATCGATAAATGCATACTGCATAGCAGTCTCTGAGACAAAAATTGTTTTACGTTTGACATGGCGGAACATTTGTGAAATGCTGGTATTACAGAGTAATTTTAATGAATGATAACAGTATTTAATCTCAACTTTCGTTCTATCCGAATGCAGTTCGTTAAGAAACAACTGGTTTACAACATATAAGAAAAACGAGTGCACAATATCCGCTAATAATGTACTAACAAGCAAGCGGCAAAACAAACTGAAGTTTTCAACAATAATTCTGCCAACTGTTAAACAAAGTGAGCCGTATTTCAACTCAGGAAGAAACTGAAGATGGTCTCATGTGCTCTGATTAACTCAGACAAATCAAATAGCACACACTTCAAACTGAGCACGGCCACTTTAATCTATTCTTACTGGGACCGACATAACAGTCGGTGCTGATGATATAAGCACGACTTTTACAATTAACAATGCTATCACTTCAACAACACTCATTTAAAACATGCTTCCGTCATGCAAAAAAAGCACACAACAATTGATGCATTTAGAATCACTACCACGGTTTCATGCAACATGCAACAGCATAATTCGACCTGTGTACAATTTCTACTGCCAGTCGAAGCCACTTTACAAACGCTTCCGCTGCAGCACATGTACGCATCGCATATGACACATTAGGCTTCTGCAGATACCTGCCAGCAATGGTCACTACAATGCCGCCGTCGCCAGATTCTTGTGACGCTCCGCCAGCTTTCAGCTGGTCTTTGCCGGACTTTTTGGCGTTCTGATTGTCGAGCTTCGTTGAGCTTTTCGTCCGTGTGAGATTCTCGCGAATGAGCTGCGACTGCCGTGCAAAGAATGTCTGTCACACACAACCCTTGTGTAACATCCAGTGACAGTAAACACCATGGTTGGCAAACTTCTGCCCACAGACCTTAGGGAACATCCTTCTGATTTGTAGGAGGCCACGTTCAACAGCAAACTAAATTTATTAAATAATAAAAGTTATTTTCACACAGAAAACGGCATATATTCATACAACTGTATTGTGTGATATGCAAAAAGTATGCAAACGTCTGCCAAATGTCAGTGCAGTCCTATTCAACACATTCTATCTATATTTATCACAGAC
>Ga0209562_1000737_pt1 | contig 11609 bp, 10 predicted proteins | sample WorMetvacBELIZE2_FD_187399 | JGI IMG/M metagenome (GOLD analysis project Ga0209562, IMG submission 187399) | Marine gutless worms symbiont microbial communities from Max Planck institute for Marine Microbiology, Germany - Olavius vacuus BELIZE.2... | ecosystem: Host-associated > Annelida >...
CTTCTGGACACAATACCGGAACGTGACGGACAGACAGACAGACGGACAGACAGACAGACGGAATCCCTCTAGCAATAGCGTGCACTAACTAGTTAGATGCACGCTAATAAATCATGGCTATCCGTTTTTTTGTCTGTCGCTCTCCTGACGCCGAAAGAAAAGTCATCAAGGTTTACTGAAATTTGGTAAAATTGGTGCTCATAGTATCGGCAACTACCCATAGTAAACTAGTTAATTCGCTGCGGTGTAAATACAAAACAAAATTAAAATGTATCATATTCATCATATTGGTATTTAAGATTAAAGAGCAAAGGTCAGGAGATAAGGCCGCGAGAACACATTATCAGGAAAAAATTTCAATGGTGTTACATCTCATATTAAGTTCGATGGTATAAGCAGTATGAAACTGTCGAGACCTATGTTATAACCCTAACCTCATCGATATGAATCTGATATCGCGTCTCATGTTTTCGCCAACCACTTATGGCAGCCCTATCCGTGTACAAGCCTGCAGTGTCAAGAAGGCGAATCACTTCGTATGTGACGGGTATAACAGTTAAAACAGCCATTTCCCATTTGTACGTCACTACGTATTCTCTAAGTTACATACAGTAACGAACTATCTTTGAATTGAGTACAGGTATATACAGGATGGCCCAAAAAATTGGCACCATATCTTGTACGCCTTAACTTAACCAAATATTAACATATTTTCAAAATTATTTCACTGTCAGAATCAGGAAAAAAATTGTAATAATACTATTACTAAAGATCACACCACACCTCAAGTGTGTCGCTACACTACCTTGTGAAATGTCAAGTGTATGTCGCAGCGTTTCATTGTTCGCCCCATTGGTCAGTGGCGTCGCCGGCTTGAATGCGTCGTCCAGCAGCAAGGCGGACACATTGAACATTTGATGTAAAAAATGCAAGATGTGGCAGTTACTTTAGACAATAACTGAGACAATAAACACGTTGTTTCCTGTTGTTAATTTTTCAGAATGTGTTGTTACAGAAGTCGTCTTGTTTTCAATTGTTGCTTTTGAGACACTTGACATTTCACAAGGTAGTGTAGAGACACACTTGAGGTGTGGTGAGATCTTTAGTGATAGCATTATTACAAATTTTCTCCTGATTCAAACAGTGAAATAATGAAAATCGGTTAATATTTGGTAAAGTTAAGGCGTACAAAAATGGCCAATTTTTGGCCCACACTGTAATAATTTTCCTTGCAATTGTGGTTCACTTTTTCTTCCAGATTACACGCTTAAGCAGCCACGCATCATATAATATTAGTCAACCAAAGACAAAGATTAAAGTTTAAGTTGTAGGTTTGTTGTTAAATTGTTATTTCATGTGATCAAAAGGAACTATTTGAGGTCCTTGTTATTACTGTGTGCATGTTGACAAGTGACAATTGTAGAAATCTATCTGCTATCAGTCTCATTCATGTTTAGATGTCATAATAACATGTGTCAGTTTCTTGACATCTTCGAAAATATAAAGTTATGTGGTTAAGTCACACTACAACGTGCCGTATGCGCGGATGTTTGCTAGGATATTCGTTGCAACTTTCGTCGCTCTCAAACAGAACAAGTGCATATCCGTACAACGGCGAATGGATATCGAGTGTGATACCGATAACCAATGATTGGTTGTGTATATCACTGAATATCTCAGTACCAGCAACATTCCACGTGTCTGTGGATCTTGTGACAAACACCGCCACGAAGACAGTCTACAGAGCCGACAACGTCGTGGGTGAAACGGCTGCCACTGATATGCTGACTGTCTTCGAAGTCCAAGTTAACACTACACAGACAAGCCACGGTCAGCTCGCGATCTACGTGTCTGAAGGAACTGTCATTCGAAACGTCGACGTACAGAACCATCACTGCAATAGCACCAGTAAGTAATTGGACATTTAGCTATTTTGCACTGTTTACGACTACTTGTTTTAAATATAATATATGAACTTATAAAATAATTTTATGCGACAGTTATAGCTGAGTTTAATCAGGCGTTATAGTTATAGCGTTATAGTTAGTAACGTAGATGAGTCTTTCCAGGCAATTGAGGCAAAGGATAGTCAGAATGACGTACGAGTAATAGGCCTATACTATTAAATTTATTAGTCATTGCATCCTAGTTGCTCATATGCTGTATTGTCTGTGATTTGGATTGCGAAAGATGTCTGTTTTTCTCACTATGGCAGTATTACTTATGTACATTGTGTCACGAATAAATTTGATTTGATTCGATTTGATTCGATTTATTTGAAATATTCGTTGAAATTTAGGGTAGAAGGTGTCGCCCCCACCAACTATTCCTCTTCTCGGGAAACTAGGATAAATGCTCTTTCGTATGGCATAAAAATCTGGACTGATTTTTCTTTCGTTTTGTCACAATCCACGCGTTTGACGGACAGACAGACGGACAGACAGACAGACAGAATTCTCATCGCTAGACCGCGTCTGCATTCCATGCAGCGCGGTAAAACCATTTGATGATAATGCTAGGACATTTTGTAGAATGTACTGTACACACATATAATTTACATGACAAATGGACAGAAAAAAGCAAAGATAAAATTGCTGTCGCAGATATAGCGCTTTGTATAGTGACGCGCGTAAAAAAAGCACATAAATTCAAAATGTCGAACAAGGTTCTTCTCGATCTTAAAACAGTGTGTTGTGTATTCGTTAGACATTTTGAAAGAACTCAGCGCGTGTAACTTTGATTATTTCGAACACTGTGGCGTCGTGGACAAATCACCCTCGGTATCTCGGTGGGCGATTGTTGCTGAAGAGCATTCTGACACTTCCCCAAGTGAGTGCTTATGTATATGCAAATACATTGAGGCTGACGTATGAGTAACATAACGTAAACTGAGTGTGACAACAACGTCGATGTCTTTAGTACGAGGTTTACACGTGCGTACCGGCTTCACATATATGTATCCACATGTGATACATAAAATATGTATGTGAGACAGGTACGCACCTGTAAACATAATTGCAACGTGTATCACTTATGTTTATCACAGTACAGGTACGCGCATATAAACATCGCTTAGGCCTAATTTTCTGATGTTATTGCGGTTGCTCTGCACTCAGGGACAAAGCTATTATTTTCGCGCGGAGCTATAGGGAAGAGTCTAACCTCCACCTGTCCTGGAACAGTTGCGCAAACGTGAGCCTGAGAGTAACCATCACCCCCGTGTTGTAGTCTGTGTTCTGATCATCCTATGATAGGCCTACTACTGGAACTGAGAATCATCATCATCTTCGTTTATTAAAGGTTGTCACACGCAACCAAACATATGAAGGATATCTTCAGTTAGCCAAATACACCAAATACACATATTTCAATGCTAAATTTAAACAGTAAAACTATGCTAAGGAGGACTGCAGGCTGCAACTCCATCAAACCTCTCCCATCCCTACTATAAAATTTAAGCTTATTGCTTGGCTTCGCTTCTATCTACACCAAATCAGAAACGTTCATAGACTGAAAGTTCGGAAGTAACGAGTTAATTAAGTTGAAACCGACGACGTGTGTTTAATGTTTATCAGTCATTGTGAGCCAATACTGCAGGGGTCGTCTTAGACATAACATCCTGACTGTAGAACAACTTCTTCTGTCTTTAGTGGACAACCTGTTACTGTATTACTAGTAGGTGTTTTTGTGCCTGTACACGTGTATAACAAATGTTTTACTCAGACTTGATATTCACTGCAGTGGTACTGGTTAGGCGTTGCTCGGTCTCACGATCGGGAGGTTTGATTCTTAATATTAACCGTCACACTTTTCTGACTTCAACAAATTTGACATTAAATTATTCGCGAGCAATAGTATTGTCCCATTTTCCAGCAAGGTACCCGCGTTGACATCAACAAAATGCCATCAGCAAGTCAGGTCAATTTTGCACGATTCCACTAGTGTGTTTGATGCTTCGCCATTGAGCTGATGATGTTGTTTGGTTGATGATTGTCCTTTACTTCGAGGATCGACTGGCTTTGCTTGATTCGTGGCGATGTGACCGAAATTCACAAAGACTCGGTCAGCGAGCGGCATCGTTAGTTTCACTCATAATAAGCTGCGGTGATGCATTCATCAGCGTAGTTTCATTTTTGGTCGAGATGCTGAACGAGGAAAAGGAGACGGGGAGAAGGTTAAGCTCCATCTCTAGAAATGTTTCGAGTTTTTAGTCTGGAAATGGTGTATTATATTGCATTTTGTATCGTTAATGGAAAATACGTGTAACAGCAGGCTCTGAAACCGCAAAGTGAGCAAATTTGCTTGATATTCTGGTCCTAGAGATACACCTTGTGCCCATCTACGCCTGTGATTTTGCCTTCATGCAATTAAGATGAGGAAGGCGACAGGCCGCTGATAACACATTCTTAATATGGGCGCAGAAGTATAGCGCCAAATTTAACGCTAAATATAGTATAACGCTATTGTTTAGAATTTGCCATAGCATGTGATGTAGGCTACGGGGATGACAGCACGTACTGTGAAGACCGTGCTTCAATTATCTACTGTGTTTGTTTTTTTGGGCGAAAGTTCACGATTGGACCCATGAATGTCTATATACACCGTCGGGCGAAGACTATATAGGCCGCTTAAGCCACACTATATCCGGGATACCGTGTCAGCGATGGAGCGACAAGTTTCCTCACGAGCATGCCTATGATGACATCAAGTATTTCGCTGACTACTCGACGAACCCGGCAGCAATAATCCATGACGTCACCAATTACTGCCGCAACCCGTCCGTGTTATCGGCTGCCGACGTTTACCCGTGGTGCTTCACTACAAACGAAAACGTCGAGAAGGAATACTGCGACATTCCCAGATGCAAAAGTAAGCTCGTACGCTATGAATAATGGGTCAGCTGTGGTAGTTTTGTAATATATATATACCAGCACGTCAGCGATGCTGTCGAAACATACAACTTGTTTCCAGAGGCGTATCCGTAAGTTTATCTCTTCGCGTAAAAATGGTAAAACTATTTATCACAATTTGAGGTAACTTAGTTTGAATATGCTTTTCGGTAAATCCCAGAAGTAATTAAATTTTGGTGACAGCGGGTTTAGTATTTTTCGAAAAAAATGCCTATAACTTGAAAAACAACTTCTGATGAAATTTCGATGCAATTGTACATGTTATATATGATGGTATGTTTCCATCTCAGCTGGTTCTGTAAGTCTAATAATTGTTGGCATATTAGATCTTGACCTTTGACCTTGAGAACGAAAATTGATGACATCGTGCTGAGTTTGTACTCTTCTGTAACACAGCTTAATTATGTCAACTGTATATTGCAGGTGCATTTTGATGGCGTGTGTATGTGTATGATGTGTGATGTATCATGTATGATTAACGTATTATGCCGCCGTTGATGTAATAAAAAGCTATTAATACATTTTTTTCGCAAAAACTAGTGAATACTGGCCATCTCAGCGTCAGTTGTCAACAACTATAATAAGTTTCGTATGTCCATTTATTTGTCCATTTTATGCATATTATGTTGTTTGTGTATGTTGCTCTATGTACGAATATGTTTTACAGCCTTTAGCAAAAATGTGACAATAATTTCCACGACTACGAGTCTTTTCTGTAAACATAAAAGCCCTTATAAACTTAACACCCCCATCACATGGTTTGCTAAAGTCCGCCCGACGATAGTCGGAGCGGACGAACTTATATGTTTTGTCTCCGTTGCTATTTGACACCTATGCACGCTCTAATGTCCCAGACGACCGAGAATCGCCCTGTTAAAAGCATACCAGAAATTCGATCGCATGGAACTCGCAAAATTCACTAAGACATTTTCCCATCCCTCGTCTAAAGTTTACAATGGTCAAAAGACCCAAATTTTGCCTCCATTTTCGACACCAGTCGCCTTCGACCGGATCGTGACTTCAAAACGGAGTAACTTATCAGAAACCTATACTTTCATTCTGACTCAAACATTTCGCCCTCCTCTTCCCCAATTTTTACAGGAGGTTAAATATGTCGAAATGTGGCTTAATTTTGGATGAGGCACTCCAGTTCCAAAACTAGTCAACGTACCTGGCATGTAAGATAAAATTGTGAGGGCATCGATGAGGGATGTATGTTCTCCCAAAATTTGGTGTAGGTAGGTTTCCCATCTTCGATAAACTGAGGTGACTTTGTCGCTCCCGTAAAATTTGTGTCCGAAAAATGTGCTAAATCTCGCAGCTCGTGCAGCGACCCCGCATGAAGAGTTAGGGTCCTCGGCTGAACTTGGAACCACTCTCAGATATTTTACATACCCATTGGGGAGGGTGACCATTACCAAATGATCAATATCTCAGCCGTAGATTGTTCGATTTCGCTCATATTTGGTACAGAGTCTGCTCACATGACATCCGATCTACAAAAACGTTCAAGGTCAAGGGGTTAAAAGGTCAAGGTCACATCGTGACCTGACGCTAGCGCAAATGTGTTAAATCATCAATAATTTCGCCGCGGATTGTTTTATTTCGATCAAATTTGGTACAGAGTTTGACCACGTGACATCCGATGTACTATATAAACTTTCAAAGTCAAATGTCAGCGGTCAAGGTCACAGCATGAAAATGAAAACGTCTTATCGCCCAATTATTGTTCCCTATTAGGAAATTTTGGGTCGTTGAATCTGATGACGATGCTATAATGTTGATAGGAATCTCGGAAATGATCACGGGCGTTGCCAAGCTAAAGTAAGTAGCAAATATCGATTTGTAGAGCGCGATTACGTCAACACCTCTAAGGAGGCGTCCCACGCTTCGAATGTCCGGCGAACAGATACGTGTTTAAGTCCCGCCTAAATTATTAGGAGTCAACAGCTGGATCACGCAGATGATCCAACTGCAAGCGGAAATTACCAAAACGTGCAAAAATACATTTTAGAGAGAGAAAAACAAAAACTCCAAAAGTGCCGATAATCGAATTATAGCAAATTTGGGTAGGACATAGGCCAATTATCGGCTGCCTTACGCACTTCGAGTAAAGTTTAGATATGTTGCATCATTTCGAAACGAGGGCAACACAAATGCTCCTGCGTCGAAATTGAAGGTGATATTTCAAACTTTTACACCCTGGTAAAATTGTGTTGAAATTTCATAGGCCTACAACCTCTCTGCAGTTAAAGAACGAGGGGCGCGATGTTGGGTGGCCTTTAAGTTGCAATGCTCGCAATTTTTCCTTCTCTAGTTAAAACTTATAACGATCGTTTTTTACATAGTGAACTCGCATCTCACTAAATGAAGCATAGGCCTACACAGTTCGTACTAAAAGTTAATTTAATAGGCCTACAACGCTTTTAGATAACGTAAAATACAAAACGAATATTTCTTATTTTATGAAGTGGTGACTGATGACAGGTTTTGTTACAGCCATTTCGATGTATACAAAATGCACACTTGCTTCTTTGTACAATTTTGTCCAGTTTACTATCTGAAAGCCACGTTTGGACCACGATCTGTTGACGCTGTGCTGGAAATCCCGGTGTCTGTCACTGGCAACGACAGCTGCTTATCATTCGAGTTCCAGATTTCTTCTCCGAAGATTGAGCTGGTTGTTCTGCAATCCAAGGGTGGCTATAGCTTGATGTCGAAGATATGGAAGTATAGGGACCAACACAGTGGCGGTAGATGGAGCAACCTTAATTTTAACCTGGATTCCGATGTAGATGTAATTCAGCTGGTTGCCAAGAAGATTGGTGTGACGACGAACGTCGAGTATGTTCTCGTCGATGTCCTGAAGATCGACAAGTGCTATGTAAAAAGTAGGTTTCGCAGATTCGAGTTGTGCATTGTTTGTTGTCGAACTTTTTTGATGTTTCTGTGGCAAAATATGTTGACAAACTAAAAATAAAACCACAGTCGTCAGTTCAAAGTTAAATATTGAGGTACACGTTAGTTTCCAGAGTGCAAACGTCCTCGATCAACTGCATGCCACGGCTGTGTTGTGTCATGTTGCTACAGAAAAACATGGCAAATCTGAAAAAGGGAACAGCTACGATGGCAGACGTTTGTCACGGACTGCATTTCAAGAAATAATATTAAACGAAACAGGTATTATGTTTTTTAAACAATATAAAATTACGCCTTATAGTTATCTTGCAACGTGCTTGAATAGCTAACGAACTGATCGGTGTCATACACAGAAAAGACTGAAAACCGCCGCCGGCATCTGGTACAGGATTATTTGATGAAACTTTTCAAGTTGTGTAAGAACGACATCATTAATGATTTTCGATAATTTGTTGTATTTATCCGTGCGCAGTGATTTCTTAGCACTAACTACACGTATTGGGGGTTTGTTTGTTTGGCGTTAAAGCCACAACCAGTTAGAATTATTTAGAAGATTATTCATTGTAATTGACTGTATATGACTTGCTTAACAAACGATTACCGGCCACTGATAGACTTATACATTTCGCAAACCATGAACGTGTAAAGTACGTTTAATTGTAACTGTGTTGTAATATTACACTAACAACTGTAATTTAAAGCAATATGCATAGCCTATACTACATGTTATACACATTTCGTTAGACTACGACGTTCTGAAGAACACTTTGGACTTTGGACATCCACAGGAAGAACTGATATTCCGGTAATCAAAGTAATTACATCCACTGTTTTTAACGTTTGTATGAAAGTTACTGAAATTCTTCAAATCTTATTTAGGCTGCATGCGTGCGTAATTTACACTGTATCTCAAAAAGTTCTCACCTTTAAACTCTCCATAACTTTGTCAAATCTTAACCGATTTTTCAAATTTTTGCAGTGCTGGAAAGCGTATGAAATTTGCAAGAAAACTCTCATACGACATTGCACACCTCACTTTCGTTATGCTGCTATTATGATCGTATTGCAGCCTGCGTGCATCCGTAGTGCCATCCCGGATTTATAGAAATCGGGTTCGCTGAATTTAATGGCGATATCAGAATTTTCACCAGAAGCTCTGTGAGTCGGTGGTAGCAGTTTTTGCGAACATGCTGTACAAATGTGGCCCAAACAGCCCAGAACGACTGGCGCGAACGTCTGGTGGCCTTCAAATTGTAATGCAAGGAACGTGCGCAAGAGACAGCATAACAGAGAACTATTACCGAAAAACACTCATTTGTTTGACTGCAATTTTATTGTTCGTTTACTCTATAAAGACTGTTATTAACTACTTTAACATTTTAACTTATAACTGTAATTCAGCATTTCAGCTTATTATCTCATTGTGTTTAGTTGCGGTTTGACAACTTGTTTTGCACGAATATGAATGAATGAATGAATGCATCGAAACTGCCGCCTTTACTAGTTATTGTTGTTGTTATTATTATCATCATCATCGTCATCATCATCATAAACGTTGCATCTGACAAACGTTGTGTGTTCTAACGTTGCAGCTGCATGTGGAATGGTGAGATATGTAAACCTGAATATGTCTCTGATTCACTGACTGACATGGGACTGTGTTACACTTTCAACAACAATCCGGACAATATCTTGTCTTCATCTGAGACCGGTGATTTGATTAATATGTTTGTATTACCGTATATACAACAGTGTTTTCGATGTCTACCGTCAGTGAAACGCTCGTGAAATGGCTGTGAATTCTGCGATGCGTTTTGACGATCCTTGATGGATGACGTAGTTTATGTAGTTTTAAATTATATGTATCAAGAAAATACAACTGTAAAAATGTTGTATATTTGAGATTAATGTGCATTAGGTTAAGATAAAAAAACAACAATTTACGTTTACTTGTGTCCATATGTCCGAAGACGCATCATCATGAACGACTTAGAAATTGAAGATTTATGTATTGTAAATTTCGTAAAGAGACAGACTTGTTCTCGTGCGATAGGGTATGCTGCGTAAAATTATGTGAAGTAAACACTGTACAGAGCAACTATAGTTATGATTATAGGCCTAACAGTGTTGCACTGTCAAAAATTGCACAACAAAGCGATAACGGGCAAGATGAAGTTAGGACAGCTCGCAATATAGTACGGAACAGTATCTACTTTGTTGACCACCCTCGAAGCGGTGTGGTGTATAATATCAGTTGTGTTTGAATGTTTGTCTGTTTGTCTGTCTGTCTGTCTGTCTGTCTTTCGAAAGCCTTGACGTAGGAAGTTCATATTTGCGCAGCCGGTATATCTCCACGGAATACGGGTCAAATTCGAATATAAAGGTCATCGGGTCAAGGACAAGGTCACAGGAGCAAAATGTAATGTAAACCTTCGACTGGTTATAATTTCGCTTCTATAAAATATCGAGCCATGAGGTTGGCGTGTAGCATGGGTTTTCGTATATGGCAGATCGAATGGTGTGACCGCCATTTTTGTCAGGTGACCGGGAGTGACGACGCGTAATTAAATGACGCATTGACGGGCTGTCGGCCTTAGATTAGAAACAATCTTGTTGTGATAATAATATTATAATATTGGCGATTTACATAAACAGTTACCCTATAGTTTACAATGACCGTACTGTGATTTTCTGATCAAGGTCCGATGCACGGGTTGAAACTGACGCTAAATGTGCAACAGTATGAAAAGTTGCCGTTTTCAGATCAAGATTCTGGCATAAAGGCAAGTGTATATTTTTTATCATGTCAGCCACAAGAACGTCACCTTTGCGTGAATTATTTTGTTACTTTGTGGAAAACGTTACAGGACAAAAGGGGCATACTGAAAAATAGAAGTAAAACGTGATTTTTAATAGGCGTAAAGTTGCTGTGTGTAGGAAATTGTTGTAATGGTAAAGTGCATAGGTGCATGGATGGTTTCATGCAAAGTAGTTTTTTCGTTGGTGATTTTCTGTCTTTTATTAGTCTTGTTTTTTTTGTGTTTTTGTCTGTTTTTATGTAGGCTTACTGTTACCGTGTTTTGTGTTGGCCTACTATTTCAACGTTGCATTTCAGTTATCTGAAACTGGCAGCTAGTTGTCCACCGTATGGATAAAATTTGCAGTAAAGAAATGCTGCTAAACATCGTGAAAAATAGTGAAATTGAAAGTTTGTAAACTCTCAGAGTGGCAATGATGACGTTGTGTTAATTTGTTTACTGTGATTTGCTTTTACGTTGCCGATGTTAGATTTATCTTCACAGCCATAAAGATATTCCACTGGTGTCAGATCTTGGATTTTTTGTTGAACCCGGAAAGCATTCACTGGTATCTGTTGACTATCTAAAAGTAAGTGCAAAGTTTAAGTTCAAAATAATAATGCACATAACTGTACAAGAAATCACTATAGCATCACACATAACGCTTATCTGATATGTGTTATCAATGCATGGCGAACGGTAATTGCTTTGTTTTAGCTTTTTTAAACGTAAATTATTCAGAAAACCACACCATTAGTAGAGCATAGCTAACAGTGAGAGTTAGCTTGGTTGTTGGTTGTGCAGGGTTTAACGTCCTGCTCGACACATTTTTTGGTCATTTCGCAGACGGTGGGGTGACTGCGGCATCAGCCAGGATTATAGCCGCAGCCAGCGCTGAGGCTAGCTCCCCAGCGCAGCCCCACAGTGTGTGCGGTGTTGAGTAGTGTGTGCACGACCACTGTTGATAACAGTGGTGTGTATG
>Ga0209562_1000738_pt1 | contig 11607 bp, 9 predicted proteins | sample WorMetvacBELIZE2_FD_187399 | JGI IMG/M metagenome (GOLD analysis project Ga0209562, IMG submission 187399) | Marine gutless worms symbiont microbial communities from Max Planck institute for Marine Microbiology, Germany - Olavius vacuus BELIZE.2... | ecosystem: Host-associated > Annelida >...
AATATAGACCTATATTGTCCGTAAATATTGTCTCTCAGTTCCAGTCTTCCACTTTTGGCCATTACTAACCCACCCTGCAGCGCGGTCTCTCTGCGATAGCTGAGCTACTTGTAATTATTCAGTTTGTATGTAACTGTTTAATTTTAAGTAACTAAGTTGAATCGCAGTAGCTGTAACAGCTGGTACTAATTCTGATCGCGCAACAAATCCGCATCCGACGGATTTTACACATGAAATCCACATCCGACGGATGTGGATTTTGGATGGCTCCGTCACATCCCTAGCTGTGACAAGTGCCATACTAGGCTGACGCAACAGCAGCTGGCTAACGAAATATGAAAAAAAATTCATACATAAGAATGATTCCTACTGATCAACACAAAACAAAACCACTAACAAACAAGAATAAGAACACAACGGCTACTCACAAAGTTAGCAAAAGACCAAGTGTTACGAGGTCTTGGAATCACACAGACTGCAATTGCTTCAAGCAGCAACTCACACTATCCCCAAACTGTATTTCCTTTACCCGAAAACGTATCTGTTCACCAGACATTTGAAGTGTTAGCACATTAGAGGTGTTTACATAATCATGCTCTACAAATTGACATTTACTTACTTACTTACTTTTTTTCTCGAAAAGGAAACAATATCAGCCAGGCTCACAGTTGCTCCGATGCTGAGGCCTTGGGGCCTAATTTACAAAAAATAATCTTAGGACGAAGTTAGGAAAAACTCAAGATAATGTCCGACTTAGAAAAATCTTAGAAATTTCCTAAGATTTTTCGTAAATCAGGCCCTGTGTTTAACACAGACTTAATGCACTTAACCCACAGGGCTGGAGTTCTGCTTAGCAGGTGTGGTGCAAGTTCCCAATTACTACTTGGTGGTTCACAGTTCACTGTCTGCATGCCGAACTTAGACCCAAATCAGTAATCGCTCATGTACAGCACACATGGTGGATATTGTTACTACGCCACCAAGGCCGGATTATCCAATGTGCACAGTGTGCACGTGCACATGGCCTCACCACATTGGAGGCCCCACCACCCGGCAGTCGTGAAAATTGTCATGCTAAAGTTTGTAACTGAGGTGTGGCTAAAGAGTAGCTTTTAAAGTGTATTGAAACAATGCGATAGAAAAGGTCATCAATTTTTACCGTGAAAAAATTGTGGAGGCGCCACCAAAACAGTGCACACTCTGCTGATATAGGTAACTACGGCCCTGTAAGCCACTGGTATTAAAAACAAAAATATATCCGGCAGATGTTTCTGAGAATTATTTTGTCTACAAATGGATCATCTGCCACGTACCGTATGAAAACACAGCATTAATAACAAGTGCAATAAACAGCAAGTGAGAAGACACCAACTAAGCTTACTAAAAGAAACGTGACTAGAATCTTGTAGTCAGTTCGTTCGCACTTCTACACCATGTTCAGAAAAAAGCGAAATTCTGTATGCTGATAGCGTACAACACACACGTTTTTAATTACAAAGAATATTTATTTCAGGCCAGATATATTTTTGACAGTATGACATACTTGTAGACTAATTACTCAGTAATGGTCACTGAAAATTGTTAGAAAATTGAGCCTGTAGTTGTGACGTTATGTTCAAAAACAAAATATACCACTTTTTTCTGAACAAGGTGTAGATATTACACACAAAATTAAACAGTATAATAACAACAAAGACTCAACAACAACAAAAGCTGTACTCGTAGTGCCATTCTACGACTGATGTGTGGATTAGCAAGCATCACATCTAGCATTTTGTCATGCCAAGATACATTGGCACCTGTATCAAAGTAATGAAACTGAGTCTCACACAGAAAGAAAATTATTAACTAAACTTGGCTGCTGTTGATTAAATTCCGTTCACTGTTACATACTCATTTTTACAGTTTTGCTTTTATTTAGTTTAGGTCACGTGTCCTCTGGGCACACGATTCTTCATATTATGTCGACATATTGGCCCGTTAACAAAAACATTTAATAATAATAATAAAAACAGTTTAATTGTTAACTGATTAATTTTTTACTAATTCAAAACGTAATATGGACATCATTATGTAACATCACTTGCAAAGTTATCAAACCACTACAGTGCAGCAGACGAAATAGAATGCCAGTTATCAACACAAACAGGGACAGGAAGACTAGTATTACAGTAGCTGCCATTGTTTGATCTATCGTGGATTCGTACACAAGGTACACATGAAAAAATACGGGGAAAAAACAATACAACAAAAAACATATAAACACTTACACATGCCACATGAAAAATCTATTCCGCACTACGGACTGGTTGCCAGCATCAAAGCGGGGCATATTGCCTCGGCCACTGCTAAAGTCAATACTGTGGTCTGACTAATGAAAGTATTGCTGGCTACCTTTACTGGCCAGAACTTGGTCTGTCATACTCACCACACACCTCCTCCCCCTATCTTGATCTACTAACCAACACCTCCTTACAGCGAACAACATCAGTTCAGTAACAACTTTAAGTGCTCTCGGAGTTTTTTGACTTAACGGCACTATAATAATTGTTTCTAATAATAATAATAATAACTGTCTAGTCTAAAGGCTAAGATATAAAAGAATATCACAACCGTTCTCTGCTGTACTCTGTACCACGGTTGTGCTAATCATTTGAGCAAATTTTGCTATCAGCTCTGACAGGTAAAATGCGGTGTGTTCATTATCAGTTCAAGTTCATGTAGACTGTCAGCAGTGGTGGAATTAACTGAGTGGAAATACCCAACTCCAAAATTACCTATGATGTGCCATCATCAGGCCTCATGCACAATTATCAGTATTTTTAGCAATATCCTACTTTAGCCCCGTGATAACATATTCTTGCAGCCACTAATTTAACTATAAGTCTAACCCTAAAAGTAACCATACCACCCTACTGACTCCACTAACCCTAACTGAATCGGCGCCCACTGCGTTCTTCAATGTCCAACGCCCTTGTCGTCCCATCAACCAGACTCGTTACTGTCTGTGACCATGCCTTTCCGGTCGCCGGCAGTCGCTTATGGAACAGTCTGCCAACTTACGTCACATCCGCAACAACTCTGCCTGTTTTCTGTTCTCGTTTAAAAACATACTTATTTTCTGTTTCTTTCCCTGCATGACTTGTGCAGTTTTAACCTTGACAGTCCTCAGTGCCTTTGCAGTTTGTATTAACTTAGGGCACTTAAAATATTTTTGATGTAATGTAATGCGACGTAATAAAATGGGGCTAAAGTAGGATATTGCTGTATTTATCAAGGCATACAAACAGCACTTTTCAGGCCGCTCTGTTCCCCCAAAAGTTTACAAAAAATGTTGATCGCTGTCTCGGCACTTTCAAAGGTAACGGTGACAAACTGCTAACGCACACAACATCTATAATTAACAGTGGTTAAAGGGTAATACAAGATTCCCACTCTCATGCTTGCAAAAAATTCCATGATTTTCCGGGACCCTCAAAACGTTTCTCCAGAACTTTGTCATAGCCCAGCAATGTTTAAATATACAGACAAACAGCAGTTACTTACTCTGTATATACATTGTGACAGTACCATTGCGAAACGTTCATCACAAGTCGCAAAGAAACCATTCCATTAGCAGGTAGCAGGAATACTTCGTACATTCATTCACACATAAGAGGCATGTCATAATCTGAACCACAAGTAAATTTCAACACTTTCCAGAACCTTAAACTTTAATTTCCAGGACCAATCTCATTTTCCAGCACTTTCCGGGTCCTGAAAATTTTAGAAAAAATCACGACTTTCCAGGAGGCATGGAAACCCTGGTAATAGGAAACAAGGGAACGCTGTTCCCCACCTCCAATTGTTGGCCCAAAGCATTCCCTTATGTTACAATGGTAGGAAAAGGCAGACAACTGACTACAGGGGCCCAAGCCTGCATGTACAGTTACAAAACAGCCAATTTTGCACTTTAACCACTAATAATGAACACTTTGTCACAAATACAATATATAATATAACAATAATATATATAATAATGGTATAATAATAATTTTACTAGGGAAATTCATGGCCAAAACACGAGCAGTATTAGATTGGATCAACATTTTCTGCACTCTTGAAAATGTAAGGTGGACTTTAACCCGCTCCCCGTGTTAGACGATCTGAATGCTATGCTGATAATTGTGAAAGTCCTCTTGCTTAGAGTCAATATAATGCATTAACATCACCTGTAGCTGAAGCTGTATATGACAGATACTACAGTGCACACATTGACCACTACACGTGATAATGTCGCAACGTGTGAGAGTGTACTTGCACTGCATGGAACTGTCATGTCAGATGGTGACCGGGTGGAGTTGATGGGTACCGGAACTGCCGGACAGCTCACTCCATTACGCTGAAACACGGCAACAATACTATACAATACACAACGCTTACGCCTAAGAGGTGGCGTCGTGGCGCTGTCGGTGGAGCGGCAGACTTGTGATCAAGAGGTCATGGGTTCGAGTCTCGGCCGGGCATGCGGCGTAAAAAACTCTGGGCAAGTTTCTCACATCTGTGTGCCTCTGTCACCAAGCAGTATAAGTTGGCAATGGCCAAATGGTGGCGACACCCGACGGCTGGAAAGGTAACTGTGGGCGTGGTAGAAGTAATGGCAGCCTACCTCCGGATTTAATGACTGTGCATGCCGCCCGATGATGAGGGTCGCTGTCGGCCTGGTGGGAGGTGCTAGCAGACCACTACCGGCTTCATTACTATGCATGCTGTCACCTGCAGGCTGACTGTCTAGAGTCCCGGATCAGCTCTTATCTGATCTCACACATGTCAGTTCGTCATTTCCTTCATCACTACTGTCACCATCCATTACTCCTTCTCTCTTCCACTCCAGGTTCAAAACTCATCTTTTCCACAAATCTTTTCCTCCATAGTTCTTCTACCTTTCCACCCACCAGATGACTCCACAGACTCCAGCTGTTTTTCGTTTATCTCGGGCATGTCTGGACATTACCAGCGACCCTGAAGTTTTTGTAAGACTTGCGTCGCGATGAAATTTGTTGATGATGATGATGATGATGATGATTACCCTCGGACAATTTAAACGATCAGTGAAAACGGTTAGTTGGGCCACGGCGCATTGTGTCTGAACATTAAGAGCGCTGACTAGAAATCTTCTTACTTATTTACTTACTTATGCCAGTTTTAACTTTGGCACTGTGTGCTAGGCTAAGCTGGCTTTAAGTGCACATTAAATAACTGCACATCATCATCATCATCACGTTATAAGTTACACAGAAGAAAATAAACTTCCAAAATTCACATTTAATCGAAACCTATCATTCAGAGAGAACTAAGAAGAAACATGCGAGTGAAACTGTTGTCATACGTGGCAGATTTCATCACACGATGGACACAGTATAGAGCCACGATGCAGCCACTCCTTGGACGCAAACGTAACTTGCAGCTTGTGTCCAGTGTAAAGGCATTGCAGTGTTGTATCTCCATACAGAGTGATGGTCAGACCTGTTGTCGGTGAACAGTGGTACTGCACAACACACAATGTAACATTACACGTAAACATTGTAACACATATAATATGAACATTTGGGCTGGAGCTGATCTCAGTCGCTAGGACTTGAAAGTACCAGGCAAGTGATGCTCTGCTACAACTACTACCACTAACTATATGGTGACACGATAGGTCGTGAACGATATTTCGATTTCAAATTTAAGCCTGTTATTAACAATAACCAGCAATAATTTTATATCTCCTTGTATATTTTATATATACAATAATTTTATATCTCAATGAAATTGTTCGTATAAAATTTCATAGCTGTAGCTATTAAACGGCATTTACAGTACTCATTTATATAACACCACCGAAAAATAACACAACAACGTACAGAAAAACGTTAACGTCAAGCGAGGTTGCTGTCCACAGACCACTGTGGGTGACGTCACTATGTTGGCTCGTATAAATCAAGTAAGTAACGGACGGTTGTGATATTTTGCAGACATGATTGCATTAAATTTCCCTAAACGCTGACAGCAACTTAATAAATATTTAATAGCTCTAACATAGTTAATTTGCCATTTAAAATCGTCCACAACCTATCGTGTCACCCTATATTACCACTGCTAGTATTACTACTAGGGTTGAATGTCATGACACGATGATTCCTCGGACCAGGACACAACTCGGCTGGTGGAGTTTCTATGTCACAGCTCCCACCATCCGGAACTCGCTGGCAACACACCTGCGCTCTGCCTCCATCAATATCAGCCGTGGACAGTTCAGAAATGGGTTGAAGACCCATCTCTTCACTCAGACCCACGCAGAATCTTCATGAGAACGTTTTAGTTTAAGAGTGTATTCATTTGAGTGACTAACTGATTACTTGATTCCATCAGAAGTTACCTTTGAACAGACCTGAACAGTTAAAGTTGCATTATTTTATGAAATTAAAAAGAAATCAATATAGCACAGTAACAATACCTGATAGCAGCCACTGCCCCAGTGTTCGACGGGATATATCCGATCACAGTTCTGAACGGTCCATGCTGAGCCATGGTCAAAGCATAACGAGTCTGCACCGTACCGCTCCAGCGAATAGTTGATTTCCGCAGCTATAATACCAAATGCCACAAACAAACAGATCTTTGTTTCCACAATGTAACATATACTGATTCATCTGTACTACATTACAGTACATTTTATGTTCTTTCAGTAAATAATTAATTAATTATCTGTCATCAGCAAAGGTCTTCTACATCTTCTGTTCCGCATCTGTACTGCTGTAATACAAGTGCACTTGCCATTTGTGTATTAAAAAGATTACTTAATTATTTACTTACTTAATTACATGACAAAGTAACAGTCTGCAAGAAAAAACTATTTGATTCATTCTAAGCAACGACAAGCTGATAAAAACGTGACCAACGAAGATGATCGATCCGAAATATGCAAAAAAATATACAAAAGATGCAAACTAAAAAGAGCAAAATGGCAGGATTGGGAGTCACGTACCGGCAGCATTCTCGGCAATAAAGCACCGTGAGCCACGAACTATGATGCCATCTTTCTTCCACCCAAACTCCTGACATACAAACAAACAGTGACTTCATTATTTAGTCTTAGACATAATTTACATAAATTTTACAACTAATGAAAAACAGTCACCCAGAAGTTGCAAACACGAAAAGAAATTGGCTGAGACCAAGCTCAAGACCAAACAACTGGTATAATACTGCAATTAAGCTAGTAAAGCACACCTGAAAGGAAAATTATCGCAAGTGGCCACATGGGAATAGTAGTAGTAGTATTTTTCTGGCAGAAATGCGGACAGCAAGACGAAGCAAACCTAATATATTGCTGTCAAAAACCTAACAAACAATACATGAGACAAAAACAAACATATGCCGTACATGAAAAAAAGAAAGAGAACCAATTTGTCATATAATGATATATAAATCAAGCCACAGATATGACAAACAAGATCTACGTCTACACAATCAAAAACCTCTCAATATTTGTAAATTCCACAGCAACAAACTGAGATTGAGCGCATACATGCCGACTCATAGGGCAAAAACAAAATTACATGTTCTTCCGTCTGGCCTTCTTCACAACAGCATAACCTTTTATCTCTACATATACGGCTTAATCTATTGGTCTCGATTGCCAGACTATGTGATGACAGTGATACATCACCTTCACGACTTAGCTAGATATGGCTACTTCTTGATAATACAAGATGAGTGAGAGATAGACAAGGTCAGTCAAATGTAGCAAATGCACTGTATCAATGGTGTCACTCCTGACTAGCGTTGTGAGTTCGGAAATTTCAGAATTTTCATAAATTTATTCTAATGTTTCTGGAAATTTGTTAAAGAATTTTTTTTCACTTTATACACTTAGTTATAATCACACATTTCCAAGTCCAGCACTGCAAAGTGATGCTGTAAAATAAGCATGTTCTTGACAAACAACTCTCCAGATCTTTATGCTTTAACTTCATGCATTGCGTTAAGAAAAAGTAACTTATTTTTAGCACAGCTCACAGGAATATCAGTGATTCAAATAAAAATTATAGACTTTACAACTTTCAGGCTTTTGTTAATATTTCCGGAAATAAATTTCTGGAAAATTTACAACCATACTCCTGCCTATCAATTGAAACTCTGCATGCCTATGGAACATGTCTGAGTTTGTCCTCAGCCACTCTCAACATATACATGCTGGGGCAGCAGCTAGTAACTTATCTTTCTGGACAGTAATAAACATCACCTGGTACCATTGTAGAGTTATGTGACTATGGCACTATCTACAATCTCATGACTTGCGATATGATACAAAACGATACAATATGCAAAAATTTTAAGTGCCTTTAAAAACCAACTACAAGCTGACTTAGTCTAACACACCATGCAAACAAATCCAGCCGCTGAGCAGAATAAAAAACGGTAAATGACAGTCCATAGAATCAGTACAGTAGGCGAGGAAAAGGTCCACAGTGGAAAGGATTTGTCAAAGAGCCAAGTTTTAAGCCGAGAATGAAAGACTGAAAAAGTGAGTGAAGATGAAAGTGGTGATAGCGAAGATGGTGAACTGCCATGTGTGACAGGAGGTAAAAGTGAAGAAGACTGTATCTAGCAAGGCTTGTGAAGTTTGACGGGGAGTTCATTCCACAGACAAGGTGCAGTGTACCGAAGAGTGATTAATGATATTTAAAGAGGACCAAGTTGGTGGACAAGTAACAATGACCTTAGATGAATAATGGGTGTTTCAACAGGTATGAACAGATATCAAGTTGTAGAGATACTGAGGTTAGTTAGCGGTATGTGAGAGAAAGGAGGGAATGACATGACAGGATTTTGGGGTTTTGGTGACAGCACACGCAAGAAAGCTCTCGATGTTATGGAGTCTGTTTATTTGCGACTGTGGAAGGCTACTTTTTGATGTACGAAGTACAGTTTGAGTTTAGTAAAGTTTAAAGTCCCACTCGACACATAATAGGTAATTTCAGGGACGAATCTTCCCAGGCAGTCAATTACACTGGTACTGATAACAAAAAGGTAAGGAACTAAACCAAGCATGCACCCATAAACCGAAAAAAATTAACACAAAAACATGTCCTATCTAACAATGAGAGAAAATCTAAAGCTTCAACTAAGCCCTGTTTTAGTCGCCTCCTACGACATCCAGCCAGGAAACGGAGTGGGTCTATTCTGGGACACAAAACACACACACACATTTACTTAGTTACTTACTTTTCTCGGACCCACACGGGTCTGTACAAAGTACAACGGCACGGACCTGGACATAGGGACAGTAGTCAGCAAGCACCACAGCTCCAGCGTAGTTTGTGACGTCAGACTCAGCAACGCCGTCAATTGATGTGAAGTGCTGCATACACAACAATTCACATTAAACTGACTGGTATATGTTCTTGCTCAGCACTCATTATTGTAGGTAGAAAACCACAGTCAAGCCGCATTATACTACCCATCTAAATGGCCCATTGAGACAGGTGACGTTTATGGCATCCATCTTGATGGGTGTTTATAGCACCCATCTAAACAGCCATTAAAATGGGCCATGTGTTGCTGCAGTCATCTAGATGGCTCATCAAGATAATGTGCCGAACACTTTGCCAATCTCGATGGGTTGTCTAAATGGGCCGTCGAGATAAGCCATGTAGACGGGTCATGTGGCACAGCTTCAGTATCATGCTCATCATGCCTGCAGCTTTGGTGGTTGTAAGGGGACAGGTTTAAGGGTCATACAGTGAGTTTGGTTTGTCACAACATTTTTATAGCATGCTCATCTTCAACTGAAAGTGGGATTGTTATTGGCTGACATACTCATGTGCAGTGCAAACTAGTAAACTACTTTTTTTAGCTCAAATGTATTATGAACTTGGGTACCAGGACACAGCAGTGTCCCATGTAATGTCACAATTTGCAGGAATATCTAAAAGACGAGTGAGTAGAAGTATAACAGCAGGTAAGCACATTATTAGACAAATAGCTTGGTATAACTTTGCTGAATAGTTCTAAAGAGTGAAATAAATAGTTATAGCAAACATGGAAAGGTGAGCAATTTTATGAAACACAGTGTATATTGCTGGAGTGCATCTTTGATTTCAAATATCACCAATCTTCAACAGCGGCAGAAGAGCAGTTGCACATAAATTAATACCAGCATATAATCCACAGCTGTTAGCCTGTCTGCTGTAGTTGTTGCATTTTAGCAAGCACGAAATGCATTTCTCAGTTCTCGTTACCTGCTTCCACTTTCAATTATTATTAGTTCTAGCACATTTTGATTCAGTTAGCAACAAATTCTCGAATCAGAACTTCTAGTTTTATTCCGCTGTTCTTTTTTCCAGAGAGTTTTAGTCATAGTTAACTGAGGCTTCTGTACTCGTTAATAGAAACGTCACTAGTAAGACCCACAGAAGCTGCACTTGACAAAAAAATGCTTCCCCCTCTATAACTTACCACCCAAGATGGACGACGCTTTCCAGGGTCTAATAACTAACGTTGGTTTAATGGCCACAGGTATGTCGTATAGCTATTCTTCGCAAAAGCAGACGACATCGTTGTATGTTTACATATGACGTCACTGAAATGGCGGAGAGAGTCGCTTAAATAGTTGCGTTTCGCACTTTAAGACGTCTAATTAGTGTGTAGATGAAAAGTTATCGTGTTTCCGCATTCCGATGGTAAGCGAGCAGACAGTAATATTGCTAAACTGGCGCTGATAGCTATAGTTCGGGTTAAGTCGTGTGGCGTGGTAGTACGGGCGTTAAGCGGTGCGGTGTATTATTACATCGGCCAGTACTCCCGCTCCCGTCCTGAACTTGTCGCCATCTTGGGTGGTAAGTTAACTATTGGCTACATTATTTCACACAACGTCTGTGGGAGGTACGGTATCTAGATTTATATTGTGTAAGTCTGTGGTAAGACCTGGTACTGTGCTGGCAATGAAGTCCTGTAATGAATGAGATTACACAGAGCCACGGCATCTCTCTGCTGCGTACATTCCGTCCGTAGATCGCCAGTTTTCACTTGCTCACAGTACGGGTGGATAGACTCTCCTCTGTGTGTATAGGAAAACACATTATAACAACCAACATATGGGACATGGCAACAGTCGACATTCGACTCATTGCCTTTACGTCATTTATGTAACATTTAACAACTGAATTTAATCAATTCACACGACAAATCAAGAAATCGACTGTCACACAGCTACTCATACAATTGTTAGACTAAGGCGGTTTGTAGTTGGTTTTGAAGGCACTTAACATTTTGTGCACACTGTATCATTTCGTATCATATCGTAAGTCACGAGATTGTAGATGGCACCGTAGTCTTACAGAAACTCCACAACGGTACCATGGTTGGTGGTCTGGCATAGTGGTTAGCGCGTTGGCTTTGATCAACGAAGTTAATCAACGTCGGGCCCGGTTAGTACTGAGATGGGCGACTGTGTCCGGGTTCAATTCCCGGTGCCGGACATTTATTTCGGTATGTAACCAACCAGCCACCCAAGGCCAACTCAGCCGTCCATCCCTCCGGGGTCGGTAAATGAGTACCAGCTTCGGCTGGGAAGGC
>Ga0209562_1000739_pt1 | contig 11604 bp, 7 predicted proteins | sample WorMetvacBELIZE2_FD_187399 | JGI IMG/M metagenome (GOLD analysis project Ga0209562, IMG submission 187399) | Marine gutless worms symbiont microbial communities from Max Planck institute for Marine Microbiology, Germany - Olavius vacuus BELIZE.2... | ecosystem: Host-associated > Annelida >...
GCGTGATCTGACTTCGAAACAAGTCACAACTGTGACTGACATACCGGAGACGAACGACTTGATGTCATCGACTGAGCAGTTAGTATTGACATTGTCGATACAGAAAACAGCTTTTTTCCTTATCTATTTTGCTGCTGAGATTTTCGAGTCGGCATTGGTGGATTTTCCGAGCATAACACGTGAGCGGGCTGGTTGTTGCTGTTGTTGTTGATGTTGAGGCTGTTGTGGTTGTTGAACGCCTCTTGTTGAATATCCTCTTCCAGTTATATTTTGGCCAAAACTGACCCACGCAGCAGTCGCACGGTCTCTGCGACAGCTGACAGCTTTTTGTTATGATTTGACACTGACTGCATTACTTCTTCTTTCAAGTTGAACAGCTCCATTGATATGTTGCAAATTGTAACATTCAGCTGCAAGTTTCTATAATTAAAAATCTAATTAATTACTTCCAACTTTTGCTAATTCTAAGTAATTAGCGAATAAGCTAATTAAAAACAACATTGCTAGAGTGAACTACTTATGACAATGGAGATATGCGCATTAAATGACGATAAGAATGGAGTTGATGATAAAGCTGTTGGTGGCGACAAAATGATATATAGGAAACTTAGTTACGGCGACTACTACGGTAAATGGACAAATAAAGAACGCGTTTGGTGTTGTGTCAGTGTGGGTGGGCCATATACAACATATTGGTTGGTATCGGGGAGAGACGTGTGGCTGTAACATGTGGCGAGACAATTAACGCTAGTCACGTTTCACGTATCAGTCACATACGACACGTCTATGACTGCCAGCTGTATATGCCGCCAGTCAGCCAGCCGGCGGCCTGTCATCTTGTCTTCCAGCCATTTTATATACTAGTCAGAGCTGCTGTCTCAGTGGATCGCTGTCGGCGATGATGACGTCATTATTGCAGTTGCGTCGCTTCAGAGGACATCAAACAGTCATCAGGAGAGAGCGCGCGCACCAGTCTAGTCGTATATTACGTCATTGTTGACGTTTATGGCACGTCACTCCAAACTGACTGGAATGCAGCGCTGTCCTGTCCGCGAGTAGCCAAAATTCTTACAGTTTTGTTCGACTAATGATCAGTCGTTTCCTATAGGGAAAACACGCCGATTCTGCTTTGATGAACAGGCGCATTAATAACATCAGCGACAGGTTGCCGCTCGACCTATCAGCTCACGCTGCGCCTCGCACACTAACAAACGATGGCAGCCGCAAGCTGCAGACGTCACTGACGCGCCTAGCTCCTGTAGACAAATCACTGTCTGATTCTGACGTAGCTGAGGCTGGTATAGGGTTATGTTGATGTCACGGTGAGGCAAAATTATTTGTCGCCTAACTGGTTGGTTGCTATCAGTTGTAAAAGGTGTTATCCATCAAGTGAACAGTTTACACTAGAAAGAGTTTCATTTTTAATTAATAAATATTAATTATAGAGCGTCAGTAGAAGTGTTGTTGTAGCATTGTGACTTAGGCTACCGCTGAAATAATACTACATTAAATAACTTTGCGAGTAAGTAAAATAAAGTATACACCAAAATGAAGTCATTGATCACATGTTTGGTGGCAGCCCCAATCTGTTATATAAGCCATAGTGCTAGGTATAGGAACAAGTAGCTCAGCTATCGCAGAGAGACCGCGCTGCAGGTGGGTTAGTTTTGGCCAACAGTGGAAGACTGGAACTGGGAGACAATATTTATGGACATTACAGGTTTATCTTCAACCACCGCAAAGCTATCGAATTCGGCGAAAAAAACGCAAAATAAGGGCTGTCACGACGTTCAAGGTCATTCAAGGTCATCGAGGTCGGTATCAATCGATAGCCCGTATGCGACTTCCTATTAGTGATTAATACTAACTGACATCCTATCTCGTACCGTTTCGTAGTTATCGCAGCTTATTGTTCAAATTTTGGACATTGCGTTTTGAGCCACCCTCTGGTGGCTTTAGGGGCAACATACGATGTTCATCTTAGGCTTATTGGAAAGAGCGTAGCGGACTTTCTATTAGTGTTAATTAAACTTTTTTTGCTAGGTGTTACGGCTGAGGTGCTACGAGCTAACATCGATTGAAAACCGGTGTTTTCCCTCCAACGCGGTAAGTTTGACCCAAGATTTCAGATAGACGGGGTCCCCCATCAACTATTCTTCTTGCCATAAGACTAGGGTGAATACCTTTCATGTGGTATAAGAATGTGGGCACAACTTTTTTTGTTGTCACAAAATAATCACGCGTTTCACGCGTTTCATGCAATGCATGCAGCTCGGTAAAAAGGCAGATTACGACCCCTCAGAGAGCCAAAATACACGAACCCATTTTGATTAAACGTGGTATAGTTGACTCCATTGGGCACTTACCCCACATGACAACTTTGGTGGGGTAGCTTTATGTGGGTGGTCTGGTCATATACGTGACTTGTCAGTTGTCACATATCCGAATTTCTTTTCTTGGCTTACATGTGATAACGAAACTGGGTGCATTTTTATTTGTTTCTTTATCAAGAAAATCAGTCATTGCGAAATCTTTAACGTGGTCGATATTTGCAGTCAGTCAGTCATGCAGGCGTTGTCGATCACTATGTGCACCCGGTCGTACGTCATGCACTGTTTCACATTAACATACCTATACATGTCCAGTGGCGTCGGCAGCGTTTAGAGGTTGGGGCAGAGCTGGTCGGTAGAGTCTCTATGTCCCTATTGTGTACGGGGAATCATGTTGGAACGAAATGTCACCTTAGAAGTTAGACCCCATAAATATAGACAAGCTGAAGAACGTCTTGCAGTCAGTTGTGACCAAATCGATAAGGCCATGCTGTGCTTCAGGAAGAGACTGCGAGCATGCGTGAATGCCGATGGTGGCGGTCTGGCGGACACTTTGAATATGCTGCGTGACAATCAGTCTGTTTCGGTTGAATAGAAAAACTGTGTTTTCATTGCATGTCAGATTTTGATGATTTCTTAACTTTTCGACGACGTTAACTGGGTGGTAAATGCGACAAGTAGCTCAGCTATCGCAGAGAGACCGCGTTGCAGGGTGGGTTAGTTATCGCCAAAAGTGGAAGACGGGAACTGACAGACAATTTTACGGACAATATAGGTCTATATTCAACCACTGTGACGTATTTGTCTAGCAAAGAAATCGAAATCGGCGAAAAAACGCAAAATAATGGCTATTACGCCGTTCAAGGTCATCCAAGGTCATTCAAGGTGATCGAGGTCGGTACCAATCGAAAACCCGTATGCGACTTCCTATTAGTGAGTAATAGTAACTGACATCCTATCTCGTATCGTTTCGGAGATATCGCAGTTTATTGTTCAAATTTTGGACACTTTGGAGTCTTAGAGACAACGTACGATGTTCATCTTGGGCTCATTGGAAAGCGCGTTATATATATGTCGTCCTCCGTCCGTCTGTCGTCTGTCTGTCATCTGTCTGTAACGTTCGTGCACCCTCCTCAGGCGATTAAAATTTTCGGCCATTTGGTACGCTGGCATCTGCTGACATCCTGGTAAAATTTTACGGAGATCGTCCCAGGGAACCCCTCCGTCATGGGAGTTAAATCCAGGGGGTAGCCGAATACGTGTCTAGCGATTTTGGACCTATCGAACGCTATATCTCGGAAACGGTGCAAGAGAGGAGCTAACGAAGTTTGTATTAATCACTAATAGGAAGTCGCATATGAGCTTTCGATTGGTACCAAACTCGGTGACCTTGAATGACTTTGAACGGCGTAATAGCCCTAACCTCCGAGTAATTTTACCGAATTCGGTAGCTTTCGGTGCGGATTACGTAAAACGGGTTGAAGATACACCAATACTTTCTGCATCGGAAATGTGGGCCACGGAATATAGTTTTTAGCGATATATCATTTATGGTGACATTAGCAGGGGATCACCCCCAACAACAGCGTTAAATTGAGGCACTCCGCTCTGGCTAGCGAAAATTTGAACAATAATCAGCCATAACTTGGAAGCGGTGCAAGATAGGAGGTAAGTTAGTATTACTCACTAATAGGAAGTCGTATATGAGCTTTCGATTGGTGCCAAAATCGGTTACCTTGAATGACCTTGAACGGCGTAATAACCGTTACATTGCGTTATTTCACTGACTTTGGCAAACCTTCGTTGCAGATAACGATGTGTGGCCGAATTTATTCAATAGTCTATTGTATTTTCTAGTGCGTGTACAATGTCGTCGTAAAGAAAGTTCACGTTCGCTATCTCATCTCCTGATGAGTTTCTTGTATTTACATGTCATACAATGTATCTGCATAAAATTTGGCAAGAATGTGTGCAAACTGCAAAACACCACTTTAGCAGTTTTCTTGTAAATGTTAAAGTAAAATGCTGTATGATTGCCGCTGGAGGTTTTTAAAGTCATCCGATATTGTTAGTAATACTGGCGCGTATTCCTGGCGGCACTTCAAACACCTGACGGCTCGTGTTTCATCGAAAACACTGCTAACAGCTGCCACATCATTATGCTGATCACGTGACTGGCTAACGCAACCGAGCATGAAGAATTTCTTAGCGGAAAACGCCTTCACAAAGTGTCTTTAAGACATCGTAAATCTGTGGCATCATATCCGCGCGGACGCATTTCTATGGCGGCTGGCCGCCGTAATGTTTACTGCTGTACAAGACCATAAAAGAGACAGATTTAAGAACGTCGATGACAGTGGCGAGCGCAGGTCATCCGATTTACTGCGTAAAACTGGCATAAGCAATTACTAAATGTATGTCCGGCAGTATCTGCTTGTATTGTCTTTCTTACTGCGACTTTTATGTGACTTATCGACGACGCACGCTCGATCGATAAATTTATGTCGAAGTGATTGTCAGGAGGCGGTCTGCGGTGGGCACTGAACTGTGCAGTCGACAAAGCAGCTGCCAGCAAGGTACGTTGTCATCACTCAGTCGGCACTGAAGCAAACTAACCAGTCGCTGTACCCGACGAGGATACTGATGACGTCGTTAGTTCCGGAGTAGTTAGAGCAGGGCGGTGTACTGCCATCGGCACTGATAAGCTGTCAGCTGCAAGCACCTGCCCACCTGCCACCTGTCTGCCTCGCTGCCTCTGTACCTGTCAATCATTCGCAACCCCTCTGACGTCATCTTTTTCATTAGAAGTGGTCGTTCAGCGACGTGATATGCTGCCTCATGCAGTGAACGTTTTATTGAACTGCATCTGCACTGTGCAGCTAAGAGACAAAGGACGCATGCAGGCTGGTTCAATGCAACTTGACGTAATAACACTATAATTAAGACCGCCCGACGTTTGCCGGAAGGCCTTTATATATTGCTCGTGTTCTTTATTGACATCTAGACTCTCATCGCTCAGAGAGTCGAGCGGCGTCCCGTCAAAGAAGCATATAAGAGGTTTGATCCTAGGCTAAACTCGCAAAATTCACTCAAACATTTTACCCAACTCCCTCCCCTAAATTTTACAGATTGTCAAAAATGCGAAATTTGGCCTCGATTTTTGGCCCTAGTCGCCTTTGACAAGCTCTAGTTTCGAAATGAAGTAATATATCAGAAATCTAAAGTATTCACCTGGAGCGCCGACGATTGATCTCCATTTTCATTAAGACACTTCGCCCATCTCTCTCTTACTTTTTAAATGGGTCAAAAGTGCGAAATTAATTTGGCCTTAAGGGCTCTGTACATGTAGTTTCGAAATGAAGCAACTATCTAAAATCTGACACCCACCTTGGGAGCGACAGTGATATAGGTCGAATTTTAAGGACTAGACGTTCTCTGAAAAACGGGCAGCGAAAATGTGTTAAATCTTCCAGCCTGTGATCCAAGAGTCGTTTTCAACATCACTCAACTTTGAGCCGCCTGCGTTTGAAAATACAGCATGATATCAGAACTCTGAAACGAAGTTCTTCTGTAGTCATGATCGTCCTATGTTGTCGCCAAGTTTGGTGAAGTTGGGTCTACGCATCGCTGAGAACCGTTGGGCAGTATTGACCCACTCCCTAAAATTTCACGGCTTTAACGTGCTAAATCGTCAATAACTGAGCCGTGGATTTTTCGATTTCGCTCAAATTTCGTACAGACTTTGACGCTTGATGTACCGCAGACTTTCAAGGTCAACTGGTTAGAGGTCAACGTCAGCGTGACAACGTTTTAGCATCAAAAACGCTATAATTTAGGCACAGATAAGTTGTCGAAGGTCAACAGATGAAAATTATCTCAGAGCCAAACGCAAACCGTATACTTTACACGGCGTTCAAGGTCATTAGTGAAATAGTTAAATCGCAATAACTCCGCCGCGGATTGCTTGATTGCACTCAAATTTGGTATAGTTTCAACACGTTACAGGCGATACACTGCAAATGTTTAGGTCCAAGGTCAAAGGTCAAGGTTACAGCGTAAAGTACTGTATCAGCAACAAAAACGGTATAGCCTAATACGCCAATGGATAGGTTCAGCGACGTTAAACTTGGCATGGCGTCGTAATTAAAGCGGGAAAGGACTGACGTGGCTCGGGCGGCCTAAAGTTGCAATGCATTGGCAAATGCCACTTTTTATAATTAGTGATTACCTCTCAGGCTATCAACTTACTATGTGGCGCTCCCACAAGAAGGCCACATACATCACACTCATGTGCATTTACAAAATAAATCACAGGCAGTTTTATAAAAAACGCTTAATGTCGCCGCAAATGGCAATGGATTAAAAATGCAGTCATCTATTCATCCATTCTGTTATCTAGTGTTATAGGATTCCGTTGGCGTGCCATAGTTTTGGATATCTGTATCGGTTATCGGTCTCATCACTTCTTATATAATCTGATATCGTTAGTTCCAAAAATTAGCATATCGGTCTGACACTATTTTTGTGTGGCTTCCATGAGAGGTGTCTAATAATGAATGAGTAATTTGTGATAACGATGGTACCGTGCTCAGGAGTAAGGGATCTTCGTCACTCTTTGTATGATGTCAAGTTACGAGTTATATGCAATGGTATTTTGTCCAGTCCACAATAATTAATGCTGTTTGCATACTTATTTCATAAAACTAGTCTGATTCACTATATATTCACATGTTTGTATTCAATAGACATTTGTATAGAAGCAAGTAACCAAAGTCCACACAAATAATGACATAGAGAGATGTTACCGGTAACAGTAACCATAACCAAGTGCACTTGTAGTGCTTCTGACAGTAAGGAGGGCATACATATTCCACACTCGTTAACTCAGTACTCTTGAGTATATTCAACCTAGAATGGAAAAAAGTTTGAAAGAAGCAGTTCAATATATGAGTTTGAATTCAGTCGGCAGCCAGTTCTAAATATGGCGTCCGATATCAGCTTGTCACTGATCTTCAATTCTTATACTAGATTGCAGTTGTTGGGAAGGTAGGCCTAAAGTGTTAAAATAACAAAGAATAACACTAATCTAACACCACTTCAGCTCCTTAACACTGGTCATAATCTAAGCTTAACCCAAATCTTAACCATAATGTGACTTATTGATGTCTTTTGAATGTTATATGTGTGTCACTTTTGCACTTTCATATTTTTGCATTTTATAACAGCCCACGGTTGTTGAACTTCAGTGAAAACAACTGGAAGGAATGTCAGAGAGTGGCGTCAGCAGTTTTACAAGTGTCACAATTTCGTAACAATTTCACGCAGACAGTCTCGACATCTTATGCCGTGTTCACCAGTGCTGCTGTTCAGTGACATAATTTAATTGCTTTGTTGAGGTCCTCAACCTGTTAAGCTGTTGTTTTTCTCTCAGGTTATTGGTATGGAGGCTGCGCTGCGCACTACCATCCGTCTGTTTATCTCATCTGCGCCCGTCAGTTGAAAAAGGTCATAGAAAGTTTAAATTTTGTCGCAACATTTTTCGTGGCACGGTGGCAGTGCAGTTTGAGGCCTGAAGGTCACAAGCGTCGCAATGCTTAAGCACATAATAAGCTATTTTTTAACTGATACACGGCCAAATTACGGTCATCGTCAAAAGTTCTAATTTCGTATTCCAGTTCGAGAAATTAATTTCAAAGCACGCGCATTATTAATCTTGATACAAATTATTCATTTGACGAGTAGTGTAGGCTAGTAAATTATTCAAGTCCAGCGGGCACGGCGCTAAGCCACCGATACGTTAAGGCGAACGTGTGGCTGAGCATGACTAATGACGTCTACGATCCATTTGGGTGTTTTCGTCGGCTCAATTAACAACGGTCTTAGCCAATCTAATGACGTGCTTTACTGCATAGAACAAATATGTCGTGTCCCAAGAACTGGACCAATCAACTTTAGGGGATACTTTATCAAATCTTAGCCGATTTTCACAATTTTTTCACCGCTAGACAAATTGTTAAATATCCAATAAAAACCACCTTACATTGTTGCTATACTGCATCGGGAAGTTGAAGTTCATAGTTGTTGCAAATTACAAAGAAGAGAACTTAGAAATGGAATATTTGCAAAAAAAATCAACCGTCTGTTTGGTCTCTTATCATAGCTGTCACAATAATTGCTCAGTGTCCACCATTTGCCGTCACATGGTTGAAAACGCCGACATCACTCATTAATTGCATTTTAATGATGATCTGGTTCACGATTATGCGCTTGTACGAATTCATTCATGTATTTATTTGTTTATTCGCACAGTAATAAAAAAGCAACTTACATAATAAAACTTACAGGCAAGTACAACAAGGCTACATTACATGTAGCAGCACCAACAGTGCTGTATAATTAACTGGTTACACTTTAAAAACTCACTAAAACCAACAGTTCTAATAGATCTCGTAAAAGCACCAAAACTACATTGTGTCTGCAGAAAAAGATACTAAATGTTTTTTTGTAATTTTCCTATAAAACTTCGACGATTCTGATGAAATATGGTAAAAAGTTTCCTGAATAAATTTGCTGCAAAATGCTGTAAATCTTTACAACCTTACCGTAATAGGCCTAATGTCTTTACACTATTGTTAAACTTGAAAAGCTCAATGCGTACGTGCTACCATTGAGTTGTTACAGAAAAAAACTTCATAATTTATCCCACCTCAACTGTGGCGCCAAACTTGCTAGATTTGAATCCAGTTGAATACAGCGACTGGGACTATTGCAAGAGAAGGTGTGAGCTGGAGCTGCCAACTACGCTACTGACGAATGGCTGCAACAATGACGACATGATCCAGCTTGGCACATCAGTCGCTGTTTCAGTTCGCCGAGATCACTGTTGCGTATTTTGTACACTTTCTTTTGCAATAGTCCACACACGCTGTAATCAACTGCATTCAAATCTAGCAAATTTGGAGGCCACAGTTGAGGTGTGATAAATTCTGGAGTTTCTTTCCATGGCAACTCAATGGTGCACGTGCGCGATGAGCACTTCAGGCTTCACAAGGTAATGTAGATACATTATTAAGGTGAGGTGGAAAACGTTTATATCATTTTGCAGAAAACGTATTCAGGAAACGGTGTACCAAATTTCAGTAGAGCGGCTTAAGCATCATAGAAGATATTACAAAAAAGATATTACAAAAAACTAAAATAAATTCAGAAAAACTTAATTTGATAAGTCCAAAAACTATTTTGTATCAGTAAATGCAATCACCGCAGTTCTAGATTTGGTAGAGCAAGTTTGGTTGAACGGTCTGTATATGTTTGGTTTTTACCGCACTGCAGAATGCAGACGGTCTACCGATGAGAATTCTGTCTGTCTGTCTGTCTGTCTGTCAGACGCGTGAATTCTGACAAAACGGAAGAAATCAGTCCAGATTTTTATACCGTACGAAAGATCATTTGGCCTAGTTTTCTAAAAAAAGAATGGTTGTTGGGAGCCGACGCCTTGTACCTGAAATGTTGGGTCAACCGGCCTCCGTTGGAGCGAAATCGCCGATTTTGAACCAATAATCGCTCGTAGCGCCTCAGCCGTAACACCGAGCGAAAAAAGTTCAATTAACACTAATAGGAAGTCCACTACGCGCTTTCCAATGAGCCCAAGATCAACATCGTACGTTCTCCCTAAGCCCCCAAAGTAACGCAAAACGGCCGTTTTTGGTTTAAAATCGCACTTCTATTGAAGAAAGTCCACTACAAAGTTTCTTTGTGTGAAAACTATCAGCGGGAAAGTTGCAGGGCCTATTGGCCTAACTATCCGTGCAAAAAATGATTGGTCAGGGCGACCCCTTCTACCTAAAATTTTAAGTCAAAGTGATTATGCGAAATGATTCGAAGTGATTCGAGCGAAATCACTGATTTCCGATCTATTTTCGCTCGTAGCGCCTGAACCGTAACACCTAGTGAAAAAAGTTGAATAACACTAATAGGAAGTCCACTACGCGCTTTCCAATGAGCCCAAGATGAACATCGTACGTTGTCCCTATAAGCCCCCAATAAGGGCTCAAAAACGCAAAGTGTCCAAACTTTGAACAATAAGCTGCGATAACTCTGTTGAAAAGGTACGAGATAGGATGTCAGTTACAATTAATCACTAATAGGAAGTCGCATACGGGTTTTCGATTGGTACCGACCTCGATGACTTTGAATGACCTTGAACTGCGTAATAGCCCTTATTTTACGTTTTTACACCGAATGTGATTACTTTGCTGGCCAATTATGTCACAGTGGTTAAACATAGACCTGTATTGTCCGTAAAATATTGTCCCCCAGTTCCAGTCTTCCATAATTTACCCACCCTACAGCGAGGTCTCTCTGATAGCTGAGCCACTTGTTGTACCGTAGCCACACAGTCTTTTGGTAAAACGTTGCTAAACATTACAATGATCATGATGTCTCGCTTAAGATGTGGTGATGAGGTAACGGAGTTGTATTCCAGTACAGGTCAGACATAAACCACAAATGCACGAACTAATTATCTAACATTTCCAGAGACAATGCAACGCAAGATACTGTCGGCATGTTGGTCTGCTTTGGTAGTAATCTGCTTGATATAAACTAAAGTGAGGGAGATAAGTCTGCTGTAATAGCAACATCCCTGCAGTTGCAGGGTAAGCATGGTAGTTCTCTGTAAAAATCAGTGTAATACTTGGTGGTAACTGGTAAGCATGATACCTATTGACATTGTATTAAACTTGCCTATGGATGGATGGAGAGAACAAGTTGCCAATCATCAGCCCATTCAGCAATCAAATGAAATAAAAAAAATTTTTATTAAACATTTACGAATATTTAGAAATATCAAAACTGACAACGAATATTAAATTTATGCACTTTCAACGAACATCCGGATTGTACAAGCACTCCACTCGGCTTGTGAGTAACACGTAAACAGTGACGTCATCGCATTGACTGCTGACCGGCAAATCTGCTGCCGCCACGGAGAACTTACCTGCAAAAATTTCACTAATTTCTGTAAACGTATATGATATATTAAATATGAAAAATATATCCATAGTATTATGCATAAAATATTTAATTTATATGTACTTGTAATATACAACAATATGCAAAATATACTAGGCCTATAAGATTTCAGCCAGTTACGTACAGTTTCTGACAATTTAGAATCCCTCGTTCAGGGACAGACGTGAATGGCTACTGAGACAGCTGAGGTTAGTCACGTGACTAGTCAGCTCGATTTGTAAACATTCTGCCATTTTTACAG
>Ga0209562_1000741_pt1 | contig 11579 bp, 8 predicted proteins | sample WorMetvacBELIZE2_FD_187399 | JGI IMG/M metagenome (GOLD analysis project Ga0209562, IMG submission 187399) | Marine gutless worms symbiont microbial communities from Max Planck institute for Marine Microbiology, Germany - Olavius vacuus BELIZE.2... | ecosystem: Host-associated > Annelida >...
GTATTAATCACTAATAGGAAGTCGTATATGAGCTTTCGATTGGTACTAAAATCGGTGACCTTGAATGACCTTGAACGGCATAATGGCCGTTTCATTGCGTTATTTCACTGAATTTGGAAAACCTGCGTTGCAGAAAACGATGTGTGGCGGAATTTATGCAAGAGTCTATTGTATTTTTAGTGCGTGTACAATGTCGTCGCAAAGAAAGTTCACGTTCGCTATCTCATCTCCTGATGAGTTTCTTATTTAATTAATTGTAATATTTATTATCAACTTAATTTTCGTAATTTATTAAATCTTGGTGTCTGAAGCAGGTAATTAGGTATTTGAATAGCACAACTCTGCATAATCAAACAGTGACTGTTGTATGTTGTAGCGAAGTGCACAGTATCTGCAGAAGGAGTTACCGGTGCGCATTGCTCACAGGGTTAATGGATTTCGATATCTGCCGTTTATTGTTGGTTGTCATCCTTCAATCCTTGCTTGTGTAAGCCGTTTGCTTTGTTATATTTGCCATGCTTTTTAATTGTTCACATTACACTCTTCTGCCAAACATAGGCACAGTATAGTAGTAGTAGGTAAGTAAGAAAGACTAAGGGTTACTTCTGTGAGAAACGTTTGTTGATGGCATTGTTGGCCATTTCTGTAATGTATGTGGGAGTAGAGTATCAGTCACCAAACTTTTGTTTGGCGTACATAGCCATAGCTGCAGTGTTAGCAGATGTCAGCAGCACCTGCTTTTATGCACATGGAAGCAGCATTAGCAGGGCTGCCATCACAGTGTAGAGAAAATGGTAGCAACGGTATTCATATCCTCCCGGTTGGACTACTGCAACCCTCTGCTGTATCGTTTTTGCCGGACAGCCTTCTGTGCAAGTTACAGTCGGTACAAATTGCCACTGCACGATTCATAACAGGTATGCAGTGTCACGAACATATCACACTCAATCGTGAACACACCTCTGAGGCGCTCAGGTATGACACGCATTCTCAAGGGATCTCACAGTTTTACCTGCACACCCCGCATTTATCTGCTAACGGAATAAACCATACCTGCCTTTGCCTTCCCAGCCAAAGCTGGTACTCATTTACCGACCCCGGAGGGATGGAAGTCTGAGTTAGCCTTGGGTGGCTGGTTGGTTACATACCAAAATAAATGTCCGGCACTGGGAATGAACGCAGACAGGGTCACCCATTTCACTACAAACCGGGCCCGACATTGATTAACTTCGTTGATCGAAGCCAACGTGCTAACCACTACGTCAGACCACCAACCAAGATCATGTGCTTAGTCCACCAATTGCTGTCCAGCTAGATACCTGCCTACCTGGCTGCCGACTGCAACCTATCGGATAGTCGTCATCACTGGTTGTGGTTGTTGTAAGCCATTTGCTTTGTGATATTTGTGACGATTGTAATTAGTTATTTGAATAGCACAACTCTGCATTATCAAACAATGACTGTTGTATGTTGTAGCGAAGTGCACAGTATTTGCAGAAGGAGTTACCGGTGCGCATTGCTTGTGAGCAATGTGCACCAGTATAATCAGGTCTGAGTTATGGTTCTTCATAGCTGGTTGTGGTTGTGGTCATGTGGACATGCATGGTTTCACACACAAACAGCAGTTATGGTGACGGGAGCTTTGGGGCAACTGGGCCACATTTGTGGACCATGAGCATGGCGCTCTGTGTCTTTTTATATGCAGCACCGTAGAACTCTTTACTTACTTACTTAGAGAAAACCGATAAAGTGATTTCCATTTGCAGTGATTATGGCCAGCAACATCATAATGGCAATAAGAGCTGTATGTTTGTGCTGCATCACTGACTATTTTAACCAGTCAGCTTGGTGGTGAGATGTTGACCCCCAATGAACTCGCTTTCATTGATTGTTTGTGATTTAATGTTAATACTATGTTTGTTAACAGCATGAATTGTACATCCGAGCATTTCGCCTCCTGACTGAGCTCCCACTGGTACAGTTATTCTATTTTGTGTTACATTTCACGAAATGTGGAATTTTTTGAATTTCTCTGTGCACAAAAATTTGATAACATTATTCAAGATCATATTTTGTACGTTAATGTCTATCTGTTGTTGTTGTATTTTACTTTTTATCATTATAATTTTGTTTCTATAAAATGAGTAACCAGTGCTCGCCATGATTATTGCATGTAGGTTTAATCGGTTTTAATTTAGAAAAATAAATGTACAGCATCTGTTATGATGCCAATTGGTGTACAGTTTGAATTTATGTTCAGCTTTGCAGAGAGTTCTACATCTGTATACTGTAACATAAGATGCAGATAGCTGATTTTTAAAATGCACGAAAAAGCTTCACCTTTACTTTATTCATTTTACAGTAAATTATGCTGAAAGAAAATTGTTGACTGATTTGTAGCTCAGTATGTCTGACATTTTCAGTTGATGTTGATAATGTTGGCATGTGTGTGCTGTGCAGGTATCTGATGCTGATAGTGAGCTGAAGTTCCGTATGGCACTGACTGCACTACTTGATCAGCATCGTGAAGTTGTGACATTACTAGCAGAAGGTTTCACGGAGTGCCGCAGACACATTCAGGTGTAAATCGTGGCTTTTACAACTTCAGTTTTCTTTTGATTAGCTCTGTCCATGTGTAATTTACCAAGTACTCTCCCTTTAACGAGTATGGCACCTTGACTGATTATTAATATGATTAACATGTTGTTAATTACTGTAGGGTGCTGCTGAGCTTTGCTGTGTAGCACCATAGCTAATTCGTGTCGTCATAGGATGATATTTGTTCATATTTTTTGGCAGTTTTGTAAAGGAGGGTTTATACAGATGATCTCTGAGATGGAATTAGAATTTGATTGATGGCAGTTTGGTTATGTGACCGTATGATGAGTTGATGATGGTGATGGTGACAGTGATGATGGTGGTGAATGGAAAGTAAGTAAGTAACTAAATCTTTTATTGTTACTCATCAAACGTGAGCAGTACATAAGAACTGGTACAGTACATAATGACAGATAATGTAAAACACAACATCACAAAAATTATACAAACCTAAAAAGACAATGGGGGAGAAAGGAGTTTTTATAGAAGTTATAAGTACAATGGTGGAGGGTATATGTATGCTCTCTTCTTCTCAGAAGAAACTCATGAGATTTATTGTTATTAGGTATGATAGGATAAAGGCAATGAGCAGGGTTTGTTAGCTGACCAAAAAGCTTAGTATCAGACTTCTCCAACAACTCTTCAATACAATATATTGACTCAGTAAACTCAAACTTGATGTTGTCTAAAGGCAGTAGAACACTGTGAGTTGTACTGTGAGTAATGTCTACTGTTTAGGATGCTGATGTAACAAAGTCTTTCCTTGATTCGATGCTCACTTCTCGACTTGGCATGCGTCTTCTGTGTGAACATCACTTGAAGCTACATGAGGACAAAGTGAGCAATGTATCACAGTGGCTTGCATTTAATGCATTTGATTTATATGCTGTTGGTAGAGGTTTACATAATAATTAAATTGTCTGTGGAAATTATTAATGTATTATTAACATATCAATATAGCAACATGCTGTGATGCTGGTTGACAGACTACGTGGAATAGAATTGAGAAACATTCAGATAAAAGGCTTATAAATAATGACATATAAAAACTTGAGTGCTTATGTATGGTGATTAACACTAACGTGCTTGTCATCACTCATTTGGCATAAAAAGTGTCACACTTTTAACTAACTGTGAAAACTAGGACAACCCTGCCTGATGGTGTAAAGATGTCTTTTGTGCATTTCCTGGGACTTCGGGTTTATATTTTATAGTTAGCATTGACTATTACCTAATGTTGAATGTTAGGGCAGCATCTTGATGGACAGACTGCTATGTGTTTCATCAACAATCCGCATCTACCACCACATCTTATCTCTTTTGCTGTACACCGGTGAAACATAGACCGTGCTGGCCACTGATGCAAAAACCTCAGAGACACTTTGGAATTCACTCCCATTGTCTGTTCGTGATCCATCACTGACACTGACTCAGTAGTTCTTTGCGCGTCTGAAGACTGTGTTATTCTGCAGAGCATACGAAACACTAGCATAGCGCCTACATGACAGTTTAGGCTGTAAGGACTGTTGCGCTAACACAAATTCACTTACTTACTTACTTTTCACGAAGTTTTTATTTTACGAGTGCTTTCATTTCAGCGTCTTGTTATCCTGGCAACTATGTTATCATCAGTAGAGTGTAGTTCTAGAAGGCCATTGTTACAGAGTTTGGTCAGTGGACATGACTACACAGTGTGGTTCGTCATCTGTGGCTGACCACATGCACATTTGTTTGAGGATTCAATATGCCATTTGTGCAAATTATCAACACACTGATCTTCACCTGTCTGAAATCAGTTCAGCATGGACCACAACCACAGGCGCTGCACTGGCCAGCAGAATACTTCCTCCGAATAACTTACACCAAATATGGCCGCCAATAGCTTGCATTGAAGTGAAGTGCCGCATCACTGCTGAGATCGTTGTGTAGTAATTTGCGTGTGAAATAGTTCCGAAGAGTTTCGATAATATTAAACATACTGAACGTTTCCCAGTTAGAATTAGTTTGTTTTTGTATGATAAGACTTATTCACTATGTACTTATGACTACAGACCATCCATCAACACCATTCAAAAGAACTTGCCGCCATTTTTATAGATATGTTAACAAGCTTGTCGGTGGCGACATGGTGAACATGCGACTCAAATTGGCAGTACAGTATCTGGATAAAATAACACAGATCTGTGACCACAACTGATGGAGGAGGTCCGGTGGTCAGATGGTTGAGTTGGACATTAAGGTCTTTTGAGCACAGTCTGCTGTGTCAAGTGCAGGAGACAGATACTTCAGTTCAAGCTGTGGCTGGTGGCAGTTTGTTCACAACGAGATCTCCGCAAGTTGTGCTGCTTTGTCACACCTATCAGACACTATCTCTTGCCACAGAAATGCTGTATTCAGTTGCATCGCGATTTACCATCAATGTTGAATGTTTATTATTTAAGTGCAGTCGTCTAGCAATATTGCATCGGCAATGTTAATGTGTTTTTTGCAGCCGAATCAAGTTGGTATAATAACAGTCAACTTTTGTCCAAAAACGTTAATCGAGAGGAAGGCAGAAGCTACCAGGTTATTGGTTTTTTATATGTGCATTTGTAAAACAAAATGTCTGCACATCATGTTTGTGCATGATTTTCATGAGGATTTGTGTTGTGTCTGGTTCTGGACACATATGTCATGTTGCTTGGCATTGTGTGTGAGACTGTTGATGTCACTGTAGTGTGAAAATTGTTTGGCATTATTATGCTTACTTGTGCAGCAAAATGTGCATTGAGAAATACGGTGTCGCTCCCGAGGTGAAGGTGACAGGACACACTGCCACAGTTTTTCCTTACATAGTGTCACCATTGGACTACATTCTGCATGAAATACTGAAGAATTCCATGAGGTATTATGTTACGTATGAGCTCAACACAGTCTGCTGTTTTTTTTGCTTTCTCTAACAACTGCTGTTTTTCTCGTAATATTTGCTCAACTTTGTTGTCTGACCAAACTCATGGCATACCACATTGGTTCTTGTCGTGTTTTGGTTCCTGTATTTCTTTAACTGATCCTTGAAACCCTCACAGCCCTGAGTAAACTACACGCCAGAAACTGCTCAGTCACCCATATTGCTATCGCTGGACAAAAATCACGGTCATAAAGTGCGAAAATAACAACAGACTTCTTTAAAATCGCGATATTCACTGCACCAATTCAGGGTCACATTATGTTTGAAAAACATCACACTGACAAGCACTTTTCACTAGTAAGTAATCACTGGCTTGAACATTAACTGCCACTTAACTAATAATGCCAAACCCAAATTTTTACTGCCAAATGACTTTCAAATTTGAACTGAGCAGTTTCTGATTTTAAATGCATTTAGCATTTGACTGCAGCTGGCACTGCTAGTTGTTCGACATAGGACGGTGCTTGTCTCCCATTATTACCCAGGCATCAGCTTACAGTGCAAGACTACGACTATAGGACTATTGCTCTGCATGGTGTGCCTCTTTACTTCCCAGCTTTTACAGGTACTGTAATCATTTTGCCTGTACATGGAGGTATGGTCAGGGAGTTGATCTGGCTGGCTTGTTACATACTGAGATAGTTATTCTGCCTACAGATGGTTACTTGTCCCAGTATTAACGTAGAGCAACTGTATTGATCAAGACCAACAAACACATTACCACTAAGCCATGCTGCCACATACAGAGCATAAAAATGCTGTCAAAAACCAAACTACTTGTAAGTGTCTGTGTCTGTTTTGTTGGCATTTATATATCAGCTTATGTGATAAGCACTGTTAATCTGCTAACTAGATATCTCTAGAACTACTGAATGGCTTCCATTGATTCTCTAGAATGTGGGAAATATCTTTTGTCTTGTAATTATGGTGATTATTTTTAGTTTTGCAGTGACTTCTGTGTGGTGTAACTGAACATGTTTCATTTGTTGCCTGCTGTTATGTGATAGATATATTGCATTTGTCTTGACATGGAAATACCAATTGTATCCATTAATGTGAATTGTGACAGAGCTACAGTGGAGGCAAACCAGAACGTGCCTTCAGCAAAGTTACCACCAGTTACTGTAACAGTTGCCAGCAACGATGTTGATTTTATCATCAGGTATATTATTTTACTATATTGTATTTATTATTTTATATTACATTTATTATATTTTGTATTTTACTGTTTATCTCTTTATGGCTGCACATTTACAACAGTAACAGCATCATGACAGTAAAATGTTATATTTTCACTACAGTTTTGTTATTTTGTTAGAATAAGTGACCGTGGTGGTGGAATACGACATGATATTGCCAAGAAGATTTGGGAATATGGCTTTACAAGTCCCGGTTATCAGGGTGGTCAGAAGCCAGCACGCACTGACGATGGCACTCGCATACCCGATGGACTTTTTGATGAACTGATGGACAACCGTTCTGCAGGGAAAATGCATGGGTAATGTTATGTGGTCTGTCCACATGTTTCTTAATTTCTTCTTTGCATGCATGTTTTCCGTAAGAAAGTTGCTTCACCAAAACTGCAGTTGCTCAGAATTGGCTTCATATTAAACTGTGACATTTGCCACAGTTATTTGCATGATTCGTAAGTGTGACCCTTACACAATTGGTCTGTGCTGATGATGTATTTAGAAGTAATAAAAAATGAAGTATCATGAATGTTTAAAATTGCCGTGGTGTCAGGTTTTTTTTCCAGTTGCACCTCCATTTATTGTAATGTGTGTTAAGACTGTTTAGAAAACAGGCTTTTTAGCTCATCTGCCGGAGCTAATACTATGACTGGTCAAAAGCTGTCTGTATGCGTATTAACCAGGATGGTACAAATTATAACTGTTGCATGTAAAAACTTGTAATCTTGCATGCACAGACCTAACGATGAGTTGTGATCACAAATTAAAAACTGGTTCAGTCTGACCTAGTATACTGGGTTTATAGGTCATAACAGAAAATGTCACTTTTCAAATTTTATATTTTTTTAATATCAATGTGGAAAGAGTTGCAGTGCATTGACATTAGTAGGCATCGTAGAGCACATATAGCAAACCAGTGAACCAATGTAAACTTAGATAATTAATGTTTAAGATGTGTGCTTGCTTGTGTGCATATGTAAAGTAAACAGGTGATATGGCCCATGTGGAACAGTGTGCTGACAGTTGAGTATTATTGCATATTTCTGATTGTGTACAGATATCTTGTGTCTTTATTTTGCTCTCTGTAGATATGGCTTTGGACTGCCAGTGTGCAGAGCATATGCACAGTACCTTGGTGGCAATTTGACCATGGAGACCATGCAGGGAATAGGCTCAGATTTCTTCATCCGACTACACCATATTAACGGACGAACAGAGGGTTTTCGCATTTGATGTTTTTGCTGGCATGACAGATATGCAGTGTACCGACTATTTTGACAGATTGCACTATTTCATAGATGTAATACTATATAATATATTCTATTATCAGCTCGGCTGGCCATTCACTGAGCTAACTGCAGCGTCATTTGTTAGGCACATGTATTGGGTAAACTTTCTAGTACCACTTAAAAATCAGTTGTAGTACTACTGTAAAACACTATTTTTTCGCCGCGTCTTAATTTTGTGATTTCCTTATGTATAAAATTTGCTGCATTTTAATTTTGCAGATTTTCTAGTTAATTTTATTAAGCAGTTTGTTTCCTGTTTCTTTTGTTGCCTCAAACAAGTGTTATTATCGAAATTCGTCCTGTATTATTGTTTACATTATATAATACCAAGAATATTGCATATCATATCACGGAAGAGTTGATATTCTATGCAGACAAAATCATTGTGATGGGCAATTCCAAAAATTTGCATGTATTTAATTTCGCGATTTTACACGTGGTGGATATGTACATGTAGATGTCAGTCAAAATTGTAGGGGTTGTTAATCTGTGTTCTGCATTTCGGGTGAAAGACCAACAGAGAAGAATATGTGACCAGAGCATGTGAGCGGAGTAGAAAATGGAGCGGAGCTACCCGAAAATCGGGTGGAGCGGAGCGGTGAGCGGGCGTGGCAGAATAACGATGGAGCGGAGCGCGGAGCGGGAACAGAGTGTGGAGCGGGCTGAATTGGCCACTCACAGCCTGCTCCAACTTAATATTTCACTGATTTCATAAGTTTATCATAACATAGTTTTACATAGCCCGCATTATACAGTCAATTCTTTACACATAACCCAGCCCAAGGCATTTTAACGAGACCCAATCCATGACGTCGTCGACGTGACGTGGTTTAGCAACATGGCATGTGCATTTTTGAACGATAATTAACGTAGAATTAAAATGAAAGTATTTATTATTATCAATACGAAGTTCGTGCCAAATAAAACATGTAAAATGTGAACCCAACGTAACCAATAGTCTGGGGCCAAATTTATGTCCAACTCTGTTGCTGTCTTATGACTTGTGTAAACTGCTTCCCGCGTTGTATGCCTATGTGGTAACTTGTAGGTCCACACTCCACAGGCGTAGTCAGGGGCCGGGTGCAGGCCCAGGACTAGAATACCAAGGAAAATAAATTTATCACTTTGCTGTATTAAGATCCTGCTGTTAGTGTTACACATATTTTGCATCAAAAAGCAGTGGAATATGCATTTTTTGACGAAAGGTCTACTTTTCCGATTTGGCCTAGACTGGACTGGACATTGACCCCAGCGCCTTAGTGTAACTATAATGCCAAAGCTCAAAATGAGACTACGCCTATGAGTATATATATGAGAAAATCCTGGATCGGCCCTATGCGTTTGTGTATGTCTGTCATCGGGTTTGAAGCTGTGATTTTGATGTGACATTTTTAGAGTTAGGCATAATCATTGATAATGTAATTATGTAGTTCAGCGTGTCATGGTGAAAGTTTGAGTTCTGGGTAGTCTGTCTGTTATCGATGGAGACTTTAATAGTTTAATTGACAAATGACTTTAAGTAATCGTTAATTCCGATTAAAAATAGTCATTTCATTTTATGCGTAAAATGCATCGACGTATAATAGAATTAAACATCAGTTTGGGATAGTGAGGGTGCAAAGAAAACATGAAGACTAAGGAGAATTCAACTGATTAATCGAAATGTAATTACAGTTATAGGCCTACCAAGTTTGATTTTTTGCCTGCAATACAGAAATCCGATGAACGACAACTTGCCAGTGTATTTATCAACGTCATGACAGACCAAAGAAGCTAAAAATATTTTTAACTTCTTTGTGACAGACAGTCTTTACTTGACGAATAACAATGATTTCATTGTCCAGTTCTTGCACTAAATTAGTGTATGTTCTAGTTCTCTTGCGAGCTCTGTTTTGGACACTGTGTAGCGATCGTTGCATGCGTAGGCCTAATTATGGAAATCGCGCTTTACTGTCGGAGCGGAGCGTGGCGACCCGAAAATCGGGTGGAGCGGAGCAGTGAGCGGGGGCGTTGCAGAAAAACGATGGAGCAGAGCGGGGGGTCGCGGAGGTTACAGGATTAGGCTGGAGCGTGGAGTGGTTTTTTCGCCCGCTCACATGCTCTGTATGTGACATGCATCCAATTTGTTTTAACCAAATTTACTGCTGCCAGCAACATCTCACACACTGCTGGCATGAGCAAGCACAGGCTTTCACCATGTATCGCATACTGTTGGTATGACTGTGTGAAATTTTGCTGCTGTTGCACTGCCTTTGGCTATGTCACTCACGAAATGCCTGTTACTTCATGACTAACTGGAGCTCTGTGTTGTCCATGTCGCAGTCAAGTCTTGTTGACAAAAGTTTACGTTCAAATTGAACTTTGGTCTTTAGTTATTTGATTGCAAAGAAATGTGTAGTATTGTACAGTGGTCCCAGCATGGTGTAGTTTGAAATTTGGTTTTGGACAGTTCCAAAAACACTGACTGTGAGTGATACAAATTGATGATTTGTTTCTCATGTTTTGTTTGTGAATGCACTGAATAGCAAGGATGTGTAGTGTCCACTGTCAGTGTTAGTACCAGTTACAGCTAAATTATCATAATTATGATCTGAAGATAACCAAACATTGTGTTTTGCATTGTATTTACATGTATGCAATGAGTGAAATATTGAGAATTGGTTGAGATCTTTTATCGTTGTTGTAGTGTTGCATAATGTCGTTACAAAGTGGAGCGATTGCATTTTAGTAGTTTTCATGCAGTGTATTGGACTATGCCACAGCAGTGTAATTCAGCATAAATTTCAGGCACGTAGTTACTAGTTGAAAACCGGAATCGGTGTATCTAATTTATTTGTAAATATTTGTGCATCACTTTTCTCGAGTCTCAAAGTATTATTTTTGCTAGTTGGTATTTTTGTTACTTTTTTGGATATGTCAGAAATTGTGATTGTATTTGAGCGACTTGTTGAGGCCAGTGTGGACAGGTTTAGTTACTTTAGTGTGGTCAGACTGTACGTTGAAGACCAATGTCTGTAGCCAGTGCCAGAAATTTAAAGCGTTCAACAGTGAAGAAAACCATAAATGTTCTGTGTTAGTGTGTATGTGTTTCTTTTGTGGTAGTAACATTTGTCAATGTGTACTGAATAGTATTATAGTACCTTAATGCTCGTAACGTTTCATTATAATTAGCACTGTGCAGGGCCAGATTAAAGTATTTATCCTACCCCATTGAGTCAAATTTTTTTGAAGTTGCAAATACCCATAGATGAGTTTTAGAGTAGTTTTGGACATCCAAAGATAACTTGCAATTTTTACCTGCACCAGCAGACCTCAGAGTTACAGCAAAACTGAAGCAATTTCATTTGTGCATGACCTACTGCTTTGCAGTCTGAAACTGTTTGCAAAAGCTGAATGTCTTATAATGTATGTATAAACACAAGAAACACAGTCAAGTGCAACAATATGCTTCCTGATTACTGAGTCAGCCAAACTGTAACTAGTCCAGGTATAATTAGGCCTGAATGAAGTTTCAGGCAGGGCTTAAAATAGCTTAGAGGTAGTATGGTCCTCTCC
>Ga0209562_1000743_pt1 | contig 11573 bp, 8 predicted proteins | sample WorMetvacBELIZE2_FD_187399 | JGI IMG/M metagenome (GOLD analysis project Ga0209562, IMG submission 187399) | Marine gutless worms symbiont microbial communities from Max Planck institute for Marine Microbiology, Germany - Olavius vacuus BELIZE.2... | ecosystem: Host-associated > Annelida >...
GGCCCGTGCATTTTCTGTCGCCAGAACAACAGTCTCAAATTCACTGCATGATCATTTGCACGATCAAGCTGTTGACTCCAAACAATTTAGGCGGGACTTGAAGACGTGTCTGTTCGCTAGACATTCTAAACGTTATCACATTAGAGGTGTTACGTAAATCTGACAAATCTGACATCGCACTCTGCAAATCAACATTTACTTACTTACTTGCTTACTTACATGGCTGGAGATTGTTGGTGTATTGTTGTTAATACTGTTGATGTGGTCATCCTCTTGTTGATCTGATTTTTATTGGTTCTTTTTTTGTCAAGTTGATGGTTGATGGTTGTTCTGTGGCAAGGTGTGATATTTGTTCCATGCGACAACAAGCAGCCGATACGTTACCTCTTGACTGTGAATAGACACGACGCCGTCAAACAGCTTCGGTCTCAACTTGTTGCGGCTCTTGATGAAGACGAATGTTGGGACCTTATTATCACCGAAGTGTTTGACAACCACATCGCAAGAGTTCTTGTTAGTTCAGATCTGTGTTTGCTACTGTTGCCGATATGTTTTACCAGTCATAGTGTCATTTCGTTCATTTCAGCTGTTACACAGCATTTGAGATGTTCTTATTTGACTGCATTTCTGTGAGTGCATTCAGTGCTTTGACAGTGGTGGTTTGGCATCGTAAAGAGCATTCTAGCTGTAAACAATACCTCACTGCTCCAACGATCTCAGAAGGTTTCTTATGGACATCTTTGGGCACTGCAAACTGCTCCAGATAAATCTTGCAGTTGGGTGTTATAATGATTGCATGTCAATGCATGTGTATCTGTATGTTCATTTTTCCTTTCTTTGTTTTGCACTTTTAGCTCAGCTTATTGTATGTTAGACAAGGTGGCACATATCACATCTGCTGTACATAGATACTTGTAATAAATAATGATGGTTTATTTGTTCTGGCAAAGCTGGCCGTCCCCATATGACCTATAATGTGTTGGTGGGACGTTAAGCCTTACTCAATCAATCAAGCAAAAAAGCTGGATTAGTACAATATACAGTAAAATAGCAAAATGATGAAAGAACCTAGAGCTAATGTCCAATGTCTGCGATAGCAATTTGTAAGTAATACATAATTGGCAACAGCTGTGCTAATCATAATTTGAGACAGTACGGTACAAATTAATTGCAAATTTTTTCAGTTTTCATCAGCATTTGCTTGAATTTTTTTGGGTAGCATAATCTGTCTGTAATAACAGTCCCGCTTGTCCGGAAGCAGGTAATGTAGGCAGAACGATTTCCGCAGTCAGCTGCTCACGTCGTGACTCAAGTGTGTCAACATTAGCAAAGATCAGTGACAATGTGTAGTCTTTGACTGCAGAAAAGATTATTTTCATCACTCTCTGCTGTAGCGGCTCGAGTGTCTTTGCACAATAGTTAGGCTTGAGTGCCAGACTGGACATGCATATTCTAAGACTAATGCATGCGCAGACCTAATGAACTCTGATCACAGTTGAAAACTAGATCAGTCTGACTTAGTTTATAGGTCATATAAAGATACTCATAGCTGCTGCTGTTGCTGGAATTGTGTATGCTTTTACCATGGAGTACCAGCTGAGTGTCGGTGCCCTTGGGCTGCCTGTTTAATTTGGTTCTTTGCCTGAATTAAAGGCTGTGATAATAGTTCCTGTAACAGTAAAAGTATTAGCAAGAAGCCATGACCTGCATGTAACGTTTATGGTCATTGTGATGGTATCGGTTGCCATTGCTGTTGTTATCATCACGTGTTAAGAATACAGATTGATACGCATGTTGTAGGAGGATGGAATGTTGCTCAAGTTTGTGAATGATTCTGACCGCTACATCTACGCATTTGAGATGCTGCCACCTCCAGCCGTCGACGTGCCCGATGATGTCGTTGGACAAGAATTCACTTCTGAGAACTGTGTTGCGAATAACACTGTCACAGTGGTCCCAAAGTCTTTCTCTCAGCCGACCGATGTGCTCCACACATGCGACATTGTTAACGACTTGCTTCTGCCTGAGTCAAGCTGCAATCAGTCGCCAGTTAACGATGACTGTGAGGGAAGTGATCGGCTGAATAACAGAATGGAGTCATCTTTACCAGCATCATTCGGAGACGTGGCGTTGCTTGAATCTAACCCGGATGTGAACTGGCAACACAATCAGTTGATTGATAACAACGTACTGCCTCTTGATAGTGCCGACAGCAACAGCTTTGTGGGAGATGGGATGTGGGCGTCTTCTCTGTTGTCACCGTTGGATGTGAGGCATTGTGTTAACGATGGCGAAGAGTGTAGTCATGTCACGGGAGAAACAGAAGCAACCTCATCATCAATGCCTTCACAGACCATTGACGCAGCTTCTGCAGCTGAAGAAAGACAAACAGAAGATGGAGGAGGCGATGCGGAGACGAACAGAGTTGCCGATGAATGGAAGAGTTGTGCAATCTGTCTGGAAGAAATGGAAGACGATCAGTTGCTGGTTCATGCTGAGTGTGGTGGAACACTTTGTCCTGACTGCCACGGCGTACGTTGTCATTTGCTAATAAGCGGTTCTTGTTGTGTAAGTTTATGTCACAAATTCTAGTGCAAGTATAAATTCAAGTACATATGCAGTTTATAAGTCACTGTTTATTTCAAGGTGTTATAATTGTACGAGAAAACAGCAGAAGTTGTCATTAAATAGAATATTGTCGTAACAGTGTCTTGCATTTGAGGAAATAATTTTACAAGAGATGACTGAATGATGGTTTGAATGATATTTCAGGTCTTTGGATTTTTCTTGTTGTGTACTTGCATTTACCACACTTCTCATTTTGTTTTGTGTTAAATGACATTGAAGTGATATTGTACATTTGTAGTCGTGTTGTTCATTTGATTGTCACTGGTATATTTTACTGTATTTGTTCAGAGAGCATTTAAGCCAGATGACAAGTCAACATTTCTGTGTCCAGTAAGTTACATAATGCTTTTTGATGATACATGTACTATAGTAATATTGCAGTCATCTTCAATAGAGGCATAGACTGTAAACGTATACATAATCTGTTTGTAAACTGGCATTACAGTCAGGGTCTGTCAGCTAAACGTAATGGTAATGCTTGTGTGTTTTCATTCTGCAACTTACGTTGAGCTTTTATTGTTCCACCATTCTTTGGCAAGGTGAATATCGGCAGAAGCTGGGTCATGACAGGCACACTCTACTACATTTTGCGTGGGTGTATTTTATGGTTTGTATTAGAAACTGATATTTGCTCAATGGAGCTGCTTTATGTAAGTTGTGACTTGACTGTCATCGTATGAAATTACTATGAGCAGCTGTGGCTGAGTATGTTATTGTGCAGTCCCAGCAGATGATGACAATTTATTTAATTTATTATGAAAGTTGTACAAAAGTACTCCAGTACTATACAACAAGTCACACGTTATATGTGGGCACTTGAACCTTTAATAAATGATGAGTGTTTGGTGTTTAAAGGTTCATATTAATGCAAAATTGAGATTTTTCTCACTCACATAAGTGCTGTTGAAACTGCTGAACTTGTGTTTTTGTTGCGTGTAATTAACGTCGTCATCATCATGCGATTATCACCGTTGCTATGTGTATATAATTAGCATCTGTGTCGTTGTGGCTAGGTCTGTCGTAGTACAGTTGATCCGGCAGATGATTATATCAAACTGAGCTGTATGGCTGACTACAAACCTAAGACAAGGTATCTCTTGCATACTACATGTACTGCTTTACCATGTTCATGCACAAATTTTTGGTTGTACTTTTGTGTCCTAAAATTTTTCTGTGTTTTCTCTAAGTAGCAACATAACGTTTTACAAGCTGCCTGCAAACAGTTTTGTTGTGAGTAGAATTAACATGTCTTGCATCACTGTCACTGTGATTGTCATCAAATAGTATCCACTGGCTCTAATTTTTGGCAGGTTAGAATTAGTCGTTAAACAGTTACCCTTTTACCGGTTTCCTTTTTTGAAACAGGAATCCAGTTTTGAATTCTGCTCTCCGGTTTCCAAATTGTAGCTACATGCTCTGTGACCAGTTATAGCTATGACATGCTGCTCAATAGCATTACTGAGGAGCAGTGCACGTCATGTAAGTAGGTAAATTTGTAGAGCGCATCATCCAGAAAGCTCTAATGCGCTATGCACACAAGTAAGCTGAAAATAAAAACGTCTTCAGTGAACGTCTGAAGGAGTCTCTGCTGATGGCCGGGTCTCACATACTGTCTGGTAACCAGTTCCATATCGCAGGAAAAAGCCCGCCGACCGTAACTGCTGAGACGATAGCGAGGCACGACGAGAAGACCTCGGTTGGCAGAGTGAAGGTGTTGTCTGGAGGCGACACTGGATACAGACTGGCAGAGGTCGACGAGGTACTGGGGTGCTTGGTTGTGCAGACAGTTGAACACCATGTGTACATAGCGCATGTGTCATGTGACTCGGCTTTCACAGTAATTTGATACGGTGACATGAGTGGGACGGTCGTTACTAGCTAGTCACTGCCATCTGCAGCCATCTGCACTTTCCTCAGCACATCCTTGTCCAGCTGTACTAACACTCGGCATGGGCGGAGTTGATCAAGTTAATAATATAGATACTCCTCCACGTCCAGCTGTACTAACAGGCTAATGCAGTGCAGACGTTGATAGCGACTCAGTCGTCAGCCACAGTTAGTCGCCATCTATTTGACACTTTGAGCTTTTGATAATTTGTGTCACATTTATCTCGGGTGACTGAGTAAACTATATAAAGTGCAGTGTGCTACAGGGTCTGCACTGTTTTCACTGCCTGTACACACAGCACTGTGCTGGTTGTGTGTTACTGTGCTGTGTGCTACAGGGTCTCTGTACTGTGTGCTCAAGAAAAAAGTGTTTCCATGACTTCCTTTTTTTACATTATCCATATATTTCGTATAGCTTTGTATTAATAACTATGGAGTAGGCCTATGCTGTGATCAAAGACAGCTGCTGCAGTGGCGTCTGTCTGTGATTAGAGTTCAGCCACATGAAATGGAAACCAGTTACTAACCGGTTTGCACAAAATGGAAACCGGTTTTAATTTTAATCCGGTTTTAACGTACATAGTTAGAATAAAACTTGGCAGAGATTTTCTGATGATGTAGCAGAGAACATGGTTTTATGAGGCGTCTCTGTGAGGCGGTGTCCGATTGCTCATTTGTTTATTGCTTATTTCTTTATTCGATTCACAATTGTGGCGGGCATATGGCACGTTCAGTCTGTTGACAGTCGATGTCTCGTTGTTCCAAGAGCCGAGACTGTGCTTGGCACATGCAGCTTTGTGGTCACTGGTCCTCTTGTGTGGAACAGTTTGCCAGCTAACATTCACTGTGCATCTGCTTCTCTGCAGACTTTTGCCAGAAGACTAAAGACATATTTATTGAACTGCCGTGAGCGCAAATGAGGACAGTTTGTTTTGCGCTGTAGAAATTGATGCATTATTATTATTATTATTATTGTTAGCAAATGACAGCAGCGTGGTTATTTATGCCTGGTAGCCAGTGGTGAGTTGATGCAGTAGACTGCAATACTGTTGATTTCATTGATTGATACTATAAGATGTGCAGATGGAGTAAGTTTTTATATGAGCAAACATTTTCTTTATCATCTAACTTACCCCTTGTCTATTTGTGATCAGATGCTGATTCTGACTGATGCAAAATGTCACAGGATTTTGTTGGTGCCGATAGTAAATCGACAGAGCGATACGGTGACAATGAAGCTGTTTGGTCACCCAAACATCCTGTACTTGCCGAGCAAGTTGACTGGAACATTACTGTACCAGACTGTTGACCGTGTTGTGCCATGCCTTGCCTACTACTCCATTCACCTGACTGATGGACAGGTTGGTTGTCTGCATTTCTACAGAGATACTTATCTACTGTCACTGTTTGTTGTTAACTCATGTCAGCATCACACAGAGGATGAAGGGATGATGATGATGATGATGATGATGATGATGATGATGTGATAATGGTGGTGGTGATAGTTAGTGGGCCGCCAGCGCCTACCTCAAAAACCTGGAAAAGTCGTGGAATTTGAAAATGGTCAGGGAAAATATGTTTTTGTTTAAGGCACAACTGTTCTACCGAGCTGCGTCTGCGTTGTGTGCATTGAGATGCTGTATGGTACTCGTCGATGTTCCATTCTTCTTCTTCTTTCTTCTTTCTCTTTTTCCACTTTTGCACTGGATTTTGCATGTGCTTCTCGGCGGTAATAAGCATGATTGACTTGAAACTTGGCACGCAGAATGGTCTCAGTTCACATCTTTTGCCTGCACACACAGAGTTAGAGCCCTTGGAAAATACAACGTGTCGCCGCTATTTATGATAGAAATGGTGCAGTCCCACTGCAGTTGCAGCGACGCCAAGTCTGTTGTGCTGACACGGGGAGTGATATAACAGCAGAGCCATTGGAGACTGGATGATATCATCTAAATGACAGTGCTCTTGGAATTTCCTGCATCATAATTTTGCAACAGACGACCTTTATTGTCAGCACATCAGTGTAGTAAAGTCTGCTAGTTACTTGTGGTGACAATGCATCACTCCTGGCAGCCGGGATTCCTGGGAATCATAGCATCCATTTCCAAATTCCCATCATAAACAAATGCATTAAGGAATGTATTCCATAGGCACTGATGGCTATGTGTGCTGTGTGCTACAGGGTCTGCGCTGTTCTCGCTGCCTGTACACACGGCACTGTGCCGGTTGCGTGTCACTGTGTGCTACAGGGTCTGCGCTGTTCTCGCTGCCTGTACACACGGCACTGTGCTGGTTGTGTGTCACTGTGTGCTACAGGGTCTGCGTTGTTCTCGCTGCCTGTACACACGGCACTGTGCTGGTTGTGTGTCACTGTGTGCTGCAGGGTCTGCACTGTTCTCGCTGCCTGTACACACCGCACTGTGCCGGTTGTGTGTCACTGTGTGCTACAGGGTCTGCGCTGTTCTCGCTGCCTGTACACACAGCTCTGTGCCGGTTGTGTGTCACTGTGTGCTACAGGGTCTGCACTGTTCTCGCTGCCTGTACACACAGCACTGTGCCGGTTGTGTGTCACTGTGTGCTACAGGGTCTGCGCTGTTCTCGCTGCCTGTACACACAGCTCTGTGCTGGTTGTGTGTCACTGTGTGCTACAGGGTCTGCTCTGTTCTCGCTGCCTGTACACACGGCACTGTGCTGGTTGTGTGTCACTGTGTGCTGCAGGGTCTGCGCTGTTCTCGCTGCCTCTACACACAGCACTGTGCTGGTTGTGTGCTACCTCGTGATGGCACTGACATCAGCCTTCAGCCTGGTGACCATCTTGCCGTCCAGTTCTTTGATCTGTCCGAATCTCAGATGGAACTATCTCTGCGCTTCATTGACCACACTTCATTGAAGTTGTCTCGCTCGACTGAGCCTCTCAGTCTCTATGATTGTTTTCATGCCTTCACTGAAAGGTTCGTTAGTTTCTGTCGATTTGTTTGTCACAACCCATATATTAAAATCACATATCTGTCCTAGGACTGTAAAATTCTATAGTTATAAATCTGATTTATTGACAAAATACGTAGAATCAGTGACAGAGAGTAATAAATTATGAGCCCTAATCCTGAATGTTGAGCTATTACCTGCATAAATAACATAAATTAATGTCACATTTATAGTTGACGTGCAGTATTGACAGTTTCATAGCGCTGCTGAGTGTGTCTGATGATAAAGTTAACAGTAGCATCAACTCACTGCTAAATACATGTCTGGAAGCTGCGTCATATTCAACAGTTGCCTTCCACTATTCAAAAAGCTGTGATATCAAACTTTGTGTTAGGCCATATTATTGTGTTTGAATGCATCAGAGTGTTTGAAAAATTCACTTTGATTTCTCTTTTCTGTACAAAGTGAGAAACTGTTGGTGTAAAACATTCATGTTTGGTAACTTAGACTATTTGTCACATGATTGATTAAGGCTTAACATCCCACCACAACACGTTATAGGTCATATCGGGGACGGAACGATTTGTCACAAGCAGTGCTGCTGATAGCCTTGTGATAGCTACATGTCGTGTAATACATGTGTTAACTGCTGAGATGCATTGATGTGCAGTGAAGTGCTCGATGAGCATAATCCGTGGTACTGTCCGAGATGTCGCAAGAACCAGTGTGCCGTTAAGACAATGTCTGTCTGGCGCTATCCTGACACATTGGTTGTCCAGCTCAAGAGGTGCGCAACTGAACTGAACTAATGACTGTTGTGTAATATTATCGCTGTGTGCAGTAACAACAGTATCAACAGTATCTTTCTATCTCACCGTGAGTCATAACTTCAGAGGTAGCAATGATCACAGATTATACAGGACACCATCAAGCTGTCTTGCCTGTCAAATAAATTAATCTAAAAGTACTTAGCAAATAAGTCGTATCGTAGTAAAACAAACTATTTCTAACTGGAGAACGTTCAGTATGTTTAATATTATCGAAACTCTTCAGAACTATTTCACACGTGAATTACTACACGACAGTCTTAGCAATGAAGCAGCACTTCACTTCAACATAAGCTATTGGCGGCCATATTTGGTGGTAAGTTGTTCGGAGGAAGTGTTCTGCTGGCCAGTATGGCCCCTGTAGTACAAGTAGCACACCTACCTTTCATAGTCATTAATTGTTCATTTCAGTGTGAGTCTGCTATAAGAGAAAACAGTGAAACAAGTAACATAGATGAAGAACTATGCAGAGACTGTCAAATGACGTGTTAATTGTGCATATGCAGAGAACTATTAGACGTTGTAGTATGTGTCACATGGTTGCAGTGTTAGATTATCATAAATTATATTAGATTATATTAGATTAGATTATAGATTATCACCTGCCACAACGGCAGAGGTGCAGAGTGTTTCATTCATGTATGTCAGGTTTGTATACCATAAACTTTCAAGTATAAAGATTGACAACAAGGTCGTATGTCCACTGGAAGCTCTCGATCTCTCGCACTACATCTCAGGGCCAGTGTCATCTGCACTTGTCTATGACCTGCAGAGTTGTGTCTGCCACTTTGGAGGTTGTTACTTGCAGTTTGGTGTCATTCATCGTTAGTTACTGTATCTCTCAGCACATACACTGAACACATTTCTCATTATTGTCTGACAGTGTCAATCTGGTTATAAGACGTTCTTCTCTGATGTTAAACTGTATATACATAGATTTATCACAAGGGCAGGATCAGTCAGATGTGAGATGTGTGTGTCAATAGAATTACTGTTTGGACACTCACCAGTACTAGTCTATATCGCCCTGTTTGCTCCTGGACATTGGAGTGCAGTGTCATTTACTACTGATAGCTGCCAACATTCAGCTCACACATCTAGCTCTTCACACGTAGTTCATTGAATTGATTACTTGTTCATCATCATCATCATCCACTCCATCCCTTCCCACCTTCCGGCGCCGTCTGAAGACTTACTTATTCCGCTGTTCTTACAACACTGACTAACTCTGTTTACTGCTCTGACTATAGTGGTCCTCGTGGTGGCGTTGCTGCTTAGGCCACTTTAAAAATACCATGTGATGATGATCATCATCATTTATTTTTTACAATAAATAGTCTGACAAATGCAACTGTGCAATTTGTCAATAAATTAGATTTATAACTATAGAATTTTGATTTAACCAGATTGCAAATATCTGTGTACAGTGTTTTCGTACGTTTGTTAAAAGTATTAGATTATGAACCAACTGTGCTTTAAAATTAGCAAATTTTAATGTTGTGGAACTCTTTATCTCACACAACGGCAGATCTGACATGGTTTGTCATTGATCATTCACTGCTGTGATAACACAGTGTCAACTGTCGTAACATTTGTTCAGCTGAGCTCAACTAACGACAGTTAGTAGTAACAGCTGAATAACATCTGTCAGTCAGAATCACAGCAGACGAACATACGTGCAAAGATTAGTTGGAAATGTTTTGTTGAATCTAGTAGTGAATGATTGTGGCAATGTTAGGTGCAAATGCCGGGCACTACACTGCGTACACTCGTCACTCGTTAACCAACGACTGGTTTTATTCTAACGATGAGATGGTGGTCAAGCAGACACCGCAAGACATAGACTACAGCAACATGTACATACTCTTCTACCAGCGCCGAGGTCTCTGTTCAAACCTCTCTGGGGTTTTAGTTTATTCGGTTTCATTTTAGTGAAATGCAGCCAAGCTTAGTCTGTGTAAAGTATTGTTATGACAGTTAATCTTAAGTTAGATGAAGCTCTGGGGCCTAATTTACAAAGAATCTTACGACTTATCGTAAGTTTATCGTAAGACATGTCGTAAGATATTCGTAAGGCAACGAGTTATGATATCTTAAGTTTTTCTTACAAATGTCGTAAGTCGATTTACGAACGTTGTCTTACGACATCGTAACTTTGTCGTAATTTTGTCTTAAGTTATATCTTTGTTTACAACTGAACAGCCGATTATCATGGTTATGGCTAGTGCTTCCACTTACCTTTTCTTGAATTCCCGAGATTGTGTGCCAAAAATTCACAAGATAACATTAACAATAGCAAGCTCAGATCAGGCGAATGTCAACGGAGATAAGATTTTATTTTCAACATTTTAATTGCATTTACTGTTAGGCATATTTACTTTTTTTCAGTTTCGTGCTGAGCATAGACTGTTTTAAAGACAATGATAATGAAAATTCTATAAGCGACCATCTGATGATTGAGTGTGTGATCTGGTGGTAGAACTGAAAACAATCGCAGCAGATTTAGTTATGATCAGGGATGGCCACGATAAGGCTGACTATGATAAAATTAAATAAAAATAGCTCGATACACCCAGGCAGTATTGTTATCTGGATAGACAAGAGGTGGTTTACCAAATTCAGTGAAATAACGCAATGTAACCGCCATTACGCCGTTCAAGGTCATTCAAGGTCACCGAGTTTGGTACCAATCGATAGCTCATATGCGACTTCCTATTGGCTTCTATCTTGCACCGTTTCCAAGATAAAGCGTTCGATAGGTCCAAAATCGCTATATTTGGCTACCCCTCTTGCATTTAACTCCCCCGACGGAGGGGTTCCCCTGAGACGTTCTCCGTAAAATTTTACCTGGATGTCAACAGATGGCCAATGTACCAAATGTCGTAGAACATCACGGAAAATTTCAGTCGCCTGAGTAGGGTGGACGAATGTTACAGACGACAGAGTGGGCAGATAGACGGACGGGCGATGACATATAGCGAATTCGCTAAAGACTGATTAAAAGGAAGGAAGCAAAAGCTTTTTCAATTGGTCGGTGATACAGTCAGATCGGCGATCTGACTGTATAATTATTGTTTTCAGTTACGCCTACCAGTAGGTGGTTGTGGTAGAGGTAAACGTAGACCTATGCTCCAGCGATATATTTCTGTATATTTCATCGTCTGTCAAAAGAAGTGTCAGATGGCGTGACAAGACATGTTACTTATTTTAGCACTTTGTTCACAAATTAAACGAAAGTGCGTTATGATGCTTGATTGATGTTTATGTGAGAAATACACTTACGACATATTTACAACAGCCTTTTAG
>Ga0209562_1000744_pt1 | contig 11567 bp, 7 predicted proteins | sample WorMetvacBELIZE2_FD_187399 | JGI IMG/M metagenome (GOLD analysis project Ga0209562, IMG submission 187399) | Marine gutless worms symbiont microbial communities from Max Planck institute for Marine Microbiology, Germany - Olavius vacuus BELIZE.2... | ecosystem: Host-associated > Annelida >...
AATTACAATTGGAATTACAGGACTCAATGCATGCCGTCAAGTATTGAACCTCACGGTGGGTGGCATGTGGTTTTGGCATTGTGCAGCGTCGTGCGGCGGCTTGCATTGTGGCGGGTGGGGCGTCAGACGTCCGCGTGCATGCGTGCGTGCAGGGTGTGTCGGGCACACGGCACGTTGGCCTGTGGTTGTGTTGCGTCTTGCCGGCCAGGAACGATCGCCTGAGAGGTGCATCGTCGCCGCATTTGCCGCCCACCAGTGGACAAGCGCTGTGCTCGACGGCGACCGGTGTATATAAGTTTATAATGCCTTCATCGGGAATCCGAAACCGAGTCCGATTCCGTGGATTTTTTTCACGAATCTGTCCGAAACCGTCCGCTTACCAGATTTTGAGAACCGTAACAACACTAATTATGTTTTGCTGAGTTGTCCATTTATTGTCATGCGCGAGATTATGATAATAAAGAATTTACGTAGTTGTGGTCGTTACAATGGAAACATCGTGACTACAGTATTGTCATTTACATTGTTGTTGATTGCGTGTTTTCCTTCCTTTCTTTAGTTGCATTTTCGTGTTTTCGACAAAGCATAATAACAGATTTATGTTACAAGACTGATGCTGGTTCCAAGTCAGAGTTAAGTCATTAACTTTACTACGAACACATTAAGTGACATTCAGTGCCTCTGTAGTTTATTAGATTATGAGTTTGCACGCCCAAACAAGCACAGTTAATGAGTGTCTTGGGTGGATGGACAGAATTGCAATTCTTTCTGTGAATAATGTCATTCTGTGCATAATGTAATTCCTATGGTGGTGACATTTGTCATATTGAAACTGTCATATTCGCTATGTGTTCCGAGCATTGGTGGCTTTGACTTTGTGACTAACTGATATTGATTTTGTAACCAAGTGGAGTGTTGTTCAACTGACAGGCAAACGCAGTCCAGTATCGACTGATTGTGCGCCAGGTGAAGTCATTGCAGATCACACAGCTGTACACGTGTCTTGATGCCATTCAGCATGTTGAGGTGACAACAGTAACATAATTGTACACTTACATCTACATTGTTGCGTCAGATTGTTGTCAGTTAGTTCTTCCAGCTCTAGTCTGTGGCCAGAAATGATGTGTATGTGTTATTATTAGGGTCGTGTTGTTGTGCATGTTGTTGTTTTGTTGTAAATGTTCGTCGCAGTCAAATATTCAGAGAATAAAATAATACTAATGTCCAACATCTGAGCTGAACATTAGAAATCACATACAATACAGTACTGTAATTTAATGTATATCAAGTTTTGGGCTACTTTGCAACTGGAGTCTTATGCTTTGGGCCACTGGTGGGAAGAAGACTAAATTTGTCAGATCAAGAGTAGACCAAGACTGGGCTTAGTTACAACACCGAGACCAAGGCCCCTCCTCACAAGACAAAGAGCAAGACCAGTGTACTGCATCATGACAGAATCATAATATGTCTTTTCAAAGCACAACAGTACGATCAACACAAAACGAGCTGTAACAATTTTTTGTCATTCAAAGACACAAAGTATGATTACAGGATGCTCTCTGTTGTTAACACGTCAATACTTGTCTGGTAGTGGTAATGGCAGGCAACACTGGCAAAGTTTATGACGAGATGATTATTACATTTTAACAGCACCATGTCACACCATTGGAGAGTGCGTAGATACCTCTGTGACTGAACTGTTTCATCTGGTGCAGATGTTGACGTTATACAAAACAGTTGTTCATTTGAGGCTCCCAGTCTGCAAAATCCTTCAGACTTTACATCAGCCCAGTGTGGATACAGTATGTAGTTATGGCATCTATATAGCCAATGACAAGGCACTTCAGCGACAGATGAGCACTGCCGCAGACGTCCAGCAGTGGCATAGCAAGCGGGATGTTTATCGGCATTTGGCATTTCGTTGCTCCTTTGAATTTACAAGTACCGATACCGGAACTTACGAGACCAAGACTAAGACTAGACCTCCAAGACCAAGACCAAGATTTGGTTGGTTTGAAACTGGTCTTGTAATAAAGTAAACGAAGTAAGTAAAGTAAGTAAGTAAGTAAGTAGATTTATATAGCGCAGTAATTGTCAAGAACCTATAACATGCTGGAAGTAAATCGTTCTTTGCTCAAATTGTATTGTTGTGTAATGATATTCATTGTTCCTGCTATGTTTATTAAAGCACTAGAGCAGTCCTTGCGATTTGGTGTGATGGTCAGGGCTCTGGTAGTGACTGTCATAGGCTACGTTTGATGCATTTTGTAGTGGTCTCCAGATTCACAGTTCATTTTGTGCGCAATGTACAAGCGGTCACTTATTCAGGTTTGTGACTCATTATATTTCGTTTACATGCATTACTACACCTACACTTTGTAAACAAGACCCGTTGAATCCTGTTATAATCTCATAGTGTTTAAGACTTGTGTCGCTATGAAATTCGTTGATGATGATGATATTTGCACATGTTGTCTTTTCTTGTTTGAACATCAGTTTTTCATTTAAGCTTACAGTGAAAATATTATTAGTAGCTTTCCGCATAACTCGTTTCCCGATTAGCCATAGATAGTTCTTTTGACAGTTCATGTAGTAAATCAACCACAGTTGTGCCCATCATAAGCACACTCAGCTTTTGGTGTCTGTTGATTTCCTGGCATATTACAGTATCCTGGTACTCTGTGCATCAAAATATCTACTGGTTAATTGCAGTGTTTACAGTAACAGTAGTAATACTGACATATCTCGTCATTGTTGTATCATTATGTCAAAGGTTTGGTCACTGGAACAGCCCGAGTGGACATGCAAAATAGACGAGGGTTCTGCGGGTCTGATTGACGTTTGCTGGAGTCCAGACTCTCGGCACATTCTCACAACTGCTGATTTTCATGTATGTAAGACTTGCCGTATGGTTTACATAGGTTCTATTTGCTGTGATTTTGCAGGCCTTGTGGAAAGGAAATGGACAAAAGTAGAAAGGGAGAGTGATATGATGCCCATAGTTAAAGAAAGTTAAAGTTATTTGTTTTACTTGTTCCCAACTTTTGAAATTTCATGGTTGTTATTTTTTATCATGTTTGATGCAGGTACAAAAACTCGTTTTAAGTGAATGAAGGATATCGTATTTTTAACTTTTTCATCAAGTTGTGTGTTAAAAAATTTGGCGATATTCTGCATTCAGTGGTCTGTATGTCGTGTTATGGCTGTTGCAGCTGCGTATTACTGTGTGGTCACTTGTTAACAAGACTGTTTCTTATATCAAATATCCTAAACAGTGTCCACAAGGTAAGAGAACATTGTATGTCGGTAAATCGTAGGCACTCGGTCATGATTGCATGTTGTATGGCCACATTGACAACTAAACAGTGCATGGGTTGCCTGCAAACCTACAGTAAAGCAGCCACACGTATTGGTCGCCTTTCAACGTTCTGAGTGCAGACAATTAACATTGTTCAAGATAAAAATGCAGAATTGGATTTTATGTCGTGAAAAGCTTGTGTTCCGTTTACTGCTTGGTGAGAGTCTTAACACTGTATATGTGTGTGTGTTGTTAAAAGGTGTGCAGTTCAGTGCAGATGGCAAGTTTCTGGCATTGGCCGAGCGGCGTGACTGTAAGGATTTTATTAGTTTATTTGACTGCAACAGCTGGCAGCTCATTAAGGTAGGTGGATATTATTTTGTGTGCATTCTTTCTTCATTTCTTGTAGTTACGGCATAATAAGTTACATTGAAAGGTATCAATTTTATTTCGCTGCATTTTACAGTGCAGGATATTTGGGAAGTTGTGGTGCCAGTAGCATGTCCATTGCTGGAGTGTCACTGTCTGCATGAGAGTATGCCAAGAAGAGTGATCTTCTGTTTTGTGCTAAGAATCACGGAATCCATTGTTAGCTGGAAGAATGAAGATCTGCTTTGTGGTGCATGTCCACTTATGCCTATTTCAAGCCTTTGGTCGTCTCCGTGATTAACAGAGCCCTTGGATTGCAGTGTAGAGGACATGGTGTGTTAAAGCATTGCGGACATCTTTGTTGAACTGTCGTATACATCAAGCCTGCCTTATTCCAGAGAGCTTGTTTTGATGTGTTATCTCTAACAGATGTGAAGTCTGTGTCTCTGATGTCATAAGTCAAAAGAGTCATAAGTTTAGAGTCTGGACTGTTGATCATAGACACTGTTGCTGCTACATGTGAAAGAACGGAAAGGCTGTACACAAAGTTTTGATGAATCATGGCAGTATTGGTGATGCTAGCATGCCAGATGATGCAGCTCAGTGACTTAATGCATTCATGGACTATTGATCGGCCACGTCATTTCTGATTCACCTTCACTAGTGTTATCAGGCCAACTTCCAAGAACTCAACTAGCTCTACTGAGTAGCTTGCCACATTGGTTCTGTTTTATTTCTGCATTTACTTTGTTTTGTTCTTTATTCCTTCGGTGCTATATGTTGTTGTGTGGGTGACAAGAAGAGCAGTTGACTTGTATAAAGTCTCGCTGCGACAACCCAGAAGTGTTTGTGTTTGGGAGATTGTTTTTTGGCTAAGTCTAACCTGAAGTAGATCTAGAAATTAGAAAAGTAGGTCGGCTAAACAGAGTAGTAACTGCAACAGTTGGCAGCTTATTAAAAGGTAATACTAGTAGTAGTAGTAGTTGTTGTTGTTGTTGTTGTTGCCACTTTATTCTTTGTTGCTGAATTTATCCTTCACCGATGTAGGTTGATACTGTTTTGACAGCACTTTGGAGTTGAAACCGAAGACTTGGCCGGAATATTGTGGTCTCCAGATAGTCGAATGCTGTGCATCTGGGAGTCTTGTCTGCAGGTTGTGTTTACTGTTTGATTAGTCAAGGTCATCGGTGCTTATCATTGTCACAGTGTTATTAAGAACTGAGTTGAAGTATTTTTATGCCTCCGCCTAAACAGGTGACAGAGATTTTATGTTTCTGGTCATTTATCTGATTCTCCATTGTTCCTCTATCCATTGTCTGTGCAGTGTCTGTTGTCCGTCCGTTATCATTCGTTTTGCATGACACAATATGTCTGTACTTAGCCGAGGGACTTTGATGAAACGTTCCGTAACTGACCAAAACTGGATGGCTGGTAAAACTGTGTGACTCCCTTGTTACGGTACACATGAGCCATATCTGAGCACTTTAGAGACAAAGTGCTTATGCATAAAGCCCTATATAAATTCATCTGTTTACTTTACTTTTACTTTTACAAATATTCATCATGTGAGTGGGCACTGCTGAAAAGGTTTTCTAGGTCAGAGGCCAGTGCTCGAGGTCATTGCCAGACCAGTTAAAGGTAGAGTCGTACATTTTGACAGTGTGGTGTCGACGCTGACTTGTTCGTTATGTTTTATTTGATGACACTGAATAATCACCAACAGTTTGATTATGTTTTGACATTTACAGTACAAGGTGTTGCTGTATTCACTGGACGGACGGTGTCAGGCTACATACAGTGCTTATGAAATGGCATTAGGAATCAAGTCTGTAACATGGTCATCGACCAGTCAGTTTCTGGCAATAGGCAGCTACGATGAAAAGGTACGTTACGTATGTATCATGTTATGTCGCGAACGTTATCTGAGAATTACTAACGTACATTTTGAAGATAGTGAGAATTTTTCTTTTTGTAGTTTGATTACTGTTATTAATAAAATATTACATATAGACACAAACAGAAACAAAATTAACCAGTCCAACTAATTTGACAAATATGACATTTCACAAATGGTTCCAGTCATAGCCACCAGTAACCTACTCTACTCAGCAGACTAAACTGTGCCACCATGGTGAAGCAAACATGCAGAGGTTTGACGTCAAGACATCCACTGGGCCTAACACATCACCTCTAAGCCATCTTAACGTAACATATTCCGTTGGTTTCTTAAAGCTATTGGTCAACAAAAAAGACGGTGCATATAGAATGTACTCAGCATCTGAGAGACTTATTTTCCAACCCAACAGTGAACTCTTGCTGTCACAGTAGAAAGATGAACTTTGATGATGAATTAGTATTAGCTGTTGTGAGTGAACAGTGTGTGTGTGTGTGTGTGTGTTCGTGAAAGGTTCGGCTGCTGAATCACATCACTTGGAAGATGATCACTGAGTTTCCTCATTTGCCAACACTTGACAATGCTTCCACTGTACGTCGAAACTTCCTATTTCAGTGTAGTCTTTAATGTAAGCATTTATCAATTGTTAGATTAGCAAGTTATTTGCATATTTTATATTTCTTATGCATGTTATGTACCATACAAACGAGCAACCCTGACCATAGCAGTTAAAAGGATTGACTGTGTCCTGGGCAGACACCGAGTTTTGATTTCCACTAAGACCTAGATGAGTATTTGTAGTATCATCAGGAAGAGCATGTAGTCAAAATTGCATTAATGCTTGTGAAAAGTCTCTCTTTACAAGTGGATGTATAAATGAGCTATCAAACAAAGGCGCATTAGAAGGTCTTTATTTCAAAGAAATACAACTACAAAACATCACTATCATTTCCTGACTGGACACTAGTTTGTGCATATTATGTGCTGTAGTGATAGAAATGTGATAACTCTTCATTTTTCTGTTCTAAAAACTTGGTTCATTTGTTGTGAATTTTTGTTAACAGTACTGGCAGTATTATTGTGAAATTGTAGGCGGTCATTCTCACAATTCAGTTTCTGAAACAGCAAATGCCAGTACGCAGTAGTTGTATTTTGTAATGCCATAGATGATATTTCAAGAAGTCACAAAGAAAATGCCATTGTTGAAAGGCGAATCAAGGCTGTCAGCAGCAGCATCTCAGACATGTGCCAGCCAGTGTACGTATATTTGCTCTTAACTTGGCTATGAATTTTTATGATTATATTGGTTAGTGTTTGTCCAGGGATGGGGGGAGGAGATAGGGTCAGCATCTTCATCACTTCGCATCTTTTAATGCCACCTGCTGACGAGATGTCTTCAGATCCCAGTCACTGGTCACATCTTCCAACTCAATTTTGTCAGCTGTCAGTCACAACATCTCAGCTGTATAGTGAAGCATCTTCTGTGGTTGTCAGACATAGAGTCGTACCCATTGACTACTAAACTTTCTGATAATGGCCTTCTGCAGTTATGTTTTGTGGGTGACAACATGGTTTACCTGGTTCAAAGATGTGGTGATAAAAGCACACGCAAAATGAAAATTTTCTGACGAGAACTGTTTTGATGCATTTTTTACTTACTTTTTAAAAATTAACAGAGCACAAGCTTATTCGATAGTATACACACTTGTGTGCATATGTTTTTGCAGCTGTTGTTAGATTTACGTGGTTTATTTGGTAATTCTCCAGTCATAGCAAAACAAACCTCGAAAATTGCGGAATCAGTATTATTTACAGGCAAGATCCTCTGGCTGATCCCCAACCAACCAATATTGTCAAAGCACAGAAAATAAATTGTTAGATAACACTGACATTTAAGTTTGTTGTGTATTGGTTATACATACAGTAATAATGAAGTACAAGGTAGAGTGTTACTGTATGCTACATTTTGCCATTTCAGATGAGATTGTAACTGGCAGTATCCAGACGCCTGTCATCAAGCCAGATTTAAACAAAGCTAACCCAAAACTGGGCGTTGGTGTTGTCAACTTCAGTGCAAACTGTCGATACATGTATTCTAAAAATGGTATGGCATCTCGTCTCTTTTTATATCAATATAATTTTGTAATGGCTAACAAAGTATGACAAATACAAGTTATTTGACAAAGAAGCAGTTTGGATTGTATTTTTAATTGAGCTACAATTAGATTATTTTTGGCATGCAGCATAACCTGAATGATGCAAGAATTCTGTGCCTAGTGTCGACATTACAGATATGCGGAAAACTTTTCTGTATGCACGAATAATCAAGGAAAGGAAAGTGAGTTTCATTGATTGGCCCACAGAGAAATTAGTCAGTCAGTGCGCACAGATTTGAAGTATGTAATTTGCAAGCAGTTATATATTCAGTAAATTATTATTTTGCATTGTCAGTTATTATTTGTTACATTTGCATATCAGACTGTTAGCTTTCATTTTTAGTGTGCATCTAACTATGTTAGAGCAAGCTGTTGCTGTCGCCTTTCTGTCTGTCCTTCTGTCTGTCCGTCCATCCGTCTGTCAAATGCGTGCATTGTGACAAAACAAAATAATCATTTGTCAATACTATACAATAAAGCTATGTTTATAGTTTCTTGAGGCCAAATTTTGTGGTCCTGAGTTTAGGGGTTCAGCCTGAACGAGTGTGTACCCCCTGTCGGAAGTGAAAATTTGACCGATAATCTGTAATAACTTAGAAATGGTGCATAAGGATGTAAGTTAGTATTAGTCACTAATAGGAAGTGGCATATGGGTTTTCGATTGGTACCAAAATTGGTGACCTTGAATGACCTTGAACGGCATAATGGCCCTTATTTTGCATTATTTCACCGAATTTGGTAGCTTTTGGGGCTTATTACGTCAAATTGGTTGAAGATAGACCTATACTGTCTGCGACAGAAGTGTAGCCCGAAGAATCTAGTTTTTAGGAGATGTATCATTTATGGCGATATTCGCGGAGGTGGACTGAACAAGGTGGAGTAACGAGTGCATTATCGATGAGCTCATGCAGATATAGATACACTTCGCTGTGAGGACCGGGTTCAACATATAGAAATTCCTTTTACACCGTACGGTAGAGTGATGTTAGATGCGCACTCTTTCCTGTGGTAGCTAAGCTTCTTGTAAGTGTTGTGCAGTAATCAGTGTTTGACATTGTACTGTAGACAATATGCCAAACGTTTTGTGGATATGGGATATACCAAAGTTGGGACTTGCTGCCGTGCTGATACAACTGTCGCCAATTAAAAGTGAGTGAACTGCTTGGCAAGATTATCATTGTGCTGTCGCACTTGTCAGTGCAGAATGTAGATGTAGATTTGTCGATTAATACTTACTCGTTGTTGGACAAACTCGTCTACAAAGCTATTTAGCTTCATCACTTTTTATAGAATTCAGATATGAATGTCTGTTAAATTAGTAAGCTTATGCTGCCAGTAAGGCTGCATCTAATTTGTTTGTTCTTTTGCGCAGATGTTATTTCTGTGCTTCAAAAGTCTTACTTCACACATGTCTATGTTTGAGCTCTTGAATGGAGAATTGCACAGTATCATTAAAACCATTTTTCAGACGTGTTACATGTTTGGTCTGTCATATAACAGTTGCAGTTGTTGACAGTTTTGCTAATGAAGTGTACGTAATATGCAAGTTGGTGCACATTTTGTAACAGTTTTTTACCGAAATGTTGTTTATTACCTTGTTAATGTGTGTGGAATGTTACACAGCTGTTGCATGGGATCCCAAACAGTCAAGACTGGCATTATGTACTGGCACCAACAAGGTATACATGTGGAGTCCGAAGGGAAGTCTGTCCGTGCAGATACCATGCGAAGGTGCCTCCTCATTGTTGATATTGTGGTGTTATCACAGCAGTAATAAAATCACGAGTTGTCGAGCTGTGGGGTTTTGTTTGTGTGACATTGCTTGATGCTAGAACCAGTTCAGTGTTTGATGGTTGTTGACACCAGTGTCGGAAGTACTGCACATTATACTTGCCGATCTGTGTTTAAAAGAAGATTGTTAGGGTAACTGGGTAATTTGTGGCTGAATTGCAGAGTTTACAGTTACGGTGCTTCGGTTTTATAGCCATACCACCTAGCAAAAAAGTTCAATTAACACTATTAGAAAGTCCACTATGCGCTTTCCAACGAGCCCAAGATGAACATTGTATGTTCCGTAAGCCCCCCAAATGGGGGCTCAAAAACACAAGGTGTCCAAAATTTGAACAATAAGCTGCAATAACTCCAAAACGATACTACACCATGTTTCAGAAATAAACATCCACTCCTATTATTGGCTATAAGTTGAGGAGTAGTGGTCTGATTTTAATAGTTTTTGACACCAAAATTCCTCACATAATTTGACATCGCATGACAGCTTGTTTGTCCACCTCACCTAACTAATGTATCTACACTACCTTGTAAAACTCATTGCACGAGTTTTGTCACCGTACATTACAAACATGCCTTGTGGTAACACCGGACTTAACACCTAATTATGTTTAGTATTTATGACTAGCACGGGTACATCGCTTGTTTTGTTTATATCTAAAATGAAATTTAATCACAATAAACCAGTCTAATCAGCAATTCTGGGATGCTTTTGTTATCGAAAGAACAGTTGTCAACACACCATTTTATTCGATGTAAACAAAAAGTAGAGATGCACTAAACATGAATATTAATTAGGTTTTAGACCAAAACTTTAGTCTTCTGATAGGTTCTGATGATCTCTGTGTACCAAGAAACAAAATGGCAATTTTAGAGGCAGTGCTCTATTTTACAATTACTACAGTATATATAATATTGTCTCTGATGTTATGTTTATGACTTACAACTACAGCTAATGTCAAGTCTGCCTGTCAACACTTCTCCTGAGACGTGAACTGTGAACTAGTGAACTGAGTCGTGAATACTAATTAACATCATTAGGTGTTATCTTTGGTGTTACCTCCGGTGTTAAGAATGGTGTTAACTTCGGTGTTATCTTTTTTTATCAAGTGATCCATTGTGCAGACTTCTTTATTTTGTTGCTTGTAGCTACATTCACGGCTCAGGACGTGAAATGGCATCCGGATGGAAATGCACTTCTCATCATCAGCCGAGATCAAATGTGTTTATGCTTTTTGACAGACACTGAAGATGTTAACTCGTAGTGCTGAGAGAAACTTTGGAGTATGGCGAGATTTTTGTGTATTGCACAGTCGTACTGCAGGCCCATATATAGCCAAGATTATGGTGTGGTTCCCAAAACTTGGGGTCAGTATTCAGGCCTAAAAGGGCTGAAGCCTCAGTAGGGGTAGCATCAGCTAGGAGCTCTGTGAGCACTGTAAACTTGTATCACCAGTGGAGTCCAGGGCAGAGCCACGTCTGTTACCTGGCCTTTCCTGTCACTTTATTAACAATACAGTGTGTTCCAAAAAAAGTGACGCCAAAATAGAAATCACAATAACTGCAACAAATCTTATCAGAATTAAAGATCCTCTTAGCAGCCTTAATTATCAACTTTCTGGTGCAAACGTTGTAAATTTCAACAAAATCCACTGCACAGTTTTTGAGCAACAGCTGTTTAAAAAATGGAGCTCAAAAACAGAAGTTTCCAATATGGAAAAGTCGCCTTACCAGTTCGTACGCAATACCACCAGTTACAGTTTGTGCTCAAAGTAGTCACCATTTGCACAGACATTTGCATGTCTCTTGTGCAGACCGTACATTCTCTGCTGCTGACGGATTTCCTGTCTGCAGACTCTGTAGCTGCGTCAATCTGCCACAGAAGTCTGTCCAGTGCTGAACAAGACCAGTCCTTGTCAGGAAATTCCTCCAACAACTTTCTGGCACTGTAACCCTTATTTACTCTGCCTTAAAATATTGATCAGTAATGCGTCCTCTGTAGTAAAAACCATTGCTTTTTACGCCAAACAAACACATCACAAAAATGTAACCAGAATTGTGT
>Ga0209562_1000746_pt1 | contig 11562 bp, 12 predicted proteins | sample WorMetvacBELIZE2_FD_187399 | JGI IMG/M metagenome (GOLD analysis project Ga0209562, IMG submission 187399) | Marine gutless worms symbiont microbial communities from Max Planck institute for Marine Microbiology, Germany - Olavius vacuus BELIZE.2... | ecosystem: Host-associated > Annelida >...
CTTAAATTTTCCATCCACTGTAACACGAGAGCCTTAAAACCCGATTCAAAATAATAACCCTTACGACCTTTATTTTCACAAAATAGTACCTTCAAAGATGCACACAATCTTTCAAAATTCACAATACTTAGCAACTTTCGATAAGAGTGATTGTAAGCCTCCCATTTATAAGACCATTCATAAGTAGAACCTGTTCCCAGGGTGGTGATGAGCATTTAAATTTGCAAGGAATTTTTACAAGGCGTGCTAAAAAAATGTTAAAAGCTCGTGAGCGAGCGCCTATCAAAGCTGGCGAACGAACGAGCTTGATGAAAATAACAAAATTGCAACCCTAAGACCGTTGCATAACTTCCCTTAGAGCTTGTCGTTGATCACCGAGCCATGTGGCACAACGAAAATAGAAAAGAGGAAAAATATGCGTAAGCAATTTATAATGAAAAACTTACTTATGCTGTAAATTTTGGGCCCTTCGCTTGAATTCCCATGGTTTTTCACATTAAGTTGGTCAGTCAGAGGTTATGCAACAGTCCTACCCTTTCATTTACAAATGTTTTTCATTACTTGCTAGCAGTTGTGCCCGTTGTCTAGCAAACCTCTCTGGCGACAATCCGCCCAATGATTCATGAGGCCTGTCTTCGTTGTAGGATTTTAACCATTCGTGAGTTATCTCCTGTACTTCACACAAACTAAAAAACAAATTCATATCCAATACATCTTCGCGACACGTTCTATTGAACCTTTCAATAAAAGCGTTTTGAGAAGGCTTGCCAGGCTGTATGTAATAAACAAGCACTTGATGTTGTTCAGCCCACCCCTTAAATTCTACTGAAATAAATTCTGGCCCATTGTCTACTCTGACTATATCTGGATAACTTCCTCGTTCCAGAGCAACCCGGTCTAATAGTCGAGTGGCCTGTTTCGTAGGCCCTATTTCGTAATCAAAGAATAGTTTGGTTTGATTAATAGCCCTTCTCTATTATAATCATCTATTACATTAAATATTTTAAATCTCCTGCCATTACGTAAAACATCTGACATGAAGTCAATCGACCAACAAACGTTTGGGTTGATCGGTTGGACAAGAGGCTTAGCTTGCCTTAATGGCAACCTTTTCTTCGGCTTGATGCGAATGTTTAGTTTCAATTTACAATAAACTCGATAAACACGCTTGTGATTCCATGGTTTTTTCTCCAATTTAACTTTTTGCATCATTTTATCAAAGCCCCAACGTATATGCAGCTCTGCAAGCGACGTCAGGAGTAGAGAAATCTCAAGATCATCGGTTTTCTCTTTTGATTTGTAGTACACCATAGTTTTGCTAACAGACATTAATTTACAAGCACGACTAACGCTAACGGTATGACGTTGTTGCAGGTCAGAAATTAATTGTCGTCTGTCAGCCCTGGGAACTTTTTTTCAAGCACCTCTTTTAAGATTTTATTGTCCAAGCTAATTTCCACATACATTGTTTTTAATCTGCGATTTTCGTCCTCAAGTTCCTTTAATCTTTTTAAATCAGAAACCGTCATTCCAGAATATTTGTTTTTTAGCTTGTAATATGTAGCTAATGATATTTGATATCGTCGACAAAGATCTTTGGGTGAAATACCCGCAACAGCTTCACTCAAAATACCGATTATTTGGGCCTCACTTAACTTGCTTTTCTTCATGTGTAGATCTCCTGTGCAAACACATTAACAGAAAATTCTACTTACTCACAGTCTTAATTTTAGGGGGGTTACCTGATCTTTGCAGGGAGTGTTGAGAAAATAGCATTTTTCGATGCAAGTGGTCTATATGCACTAAATCGTCACAGGAGGCTTTAAATTGCATTATTTTTATTTTCAGTGATTTATGATGTAGATCGGTCATTTTATTTTAGGCCAGTTTCAGTTGGTCAACTTTATATGAAAAACCATAAGAATTTGAGTGAGAAATCCGAGATTTGTAATCATTATAAAATATTAATTACAAATGAGTTAGATATATTCCCTCTTTTTCTATTTCCGTTGTATTACACAGCTTGGTAGTCAACAATGAACTTCAAGAGAAGTTATGCAACGGTCTTCATACACCTTAATCCCTGAAAATCATTCTCTCTTCTAGAAAATTGCAAAATATAAGATAGTTCATTATGCTGAGAGCGAGAGTATATCTGGGTAAATTGGAGTTAGAGATGAATGCAGCAGATTCTGTCAGTGGTCCTCCGTCCCCTGTTTTTCCCAAGGGGAATCTGGGAAAGGAGGAGGAAACACAAGGGCAACAAGAAGGGACTATAAGTCCGGAGGAGGAGGTGACACAAGCACCCCAGGAGCAGATCGAAAGATTAAATGAACGTGTCGGGGAACTGCAGACTCGCATTAAGATCTTGGAGGGGCAGGGCAAACAGGACCGACTAGTCAAGACGGTAGTGGAAGGTCTGGCAAGGTATTTGATCAGCTTAATCAAAGCGAGAGCCGACATTGAAGGCTGCGTTAAGCAAAGTAGCGGATCGGAGCAGCAAGCGGTTATGATGTCAACAGAGACGCTCTCGCAGTTTGAAGAGACACTGGGCAGAATGTACAATACGGTATTCGTGTTATTACAAACTTCGACACAGTCACCGCTCCGACCTACACCCGCACTGTGCCAGAAGGCAGCGGAAGGTCTGCCACGACATCTGAAATGCCTCGACAAGACGCAAGAAATAGTTAAAGACCACATTGAAGCAGGTAGCAAATCAGAGCAGGAAGTGGTTTCGATGCCAACAAAGACGCTCTCGATGTTTAAAGAGACACTGGACAAGATGATCGCATCGATACCCGAGTTGATCCAAGATTTGTCATTGTCCCCCCAGTCTCCACCTACTGGGACCGCGTAGAGTCTCCATCGGCAACATTACTGCACCACTCATAGAACGGACCGGTGTTTGGTTTATTTGAAGCCGACTTGTGGGGGGCACATCTAAACCTCCCTTCCTCTGCCGCTCCTTTGTTCCTATCCGTTTTGTTGCAGTTCTTTTCCTTCAGAAAGAGATTCGACAATCACCTCGATGTATGTCACAACACCCATTTACGCCTAGAAAGAAAAAGTGTCTTCCCGCTTAAGCCTTGTGTCTTCTTATGTGCGGATAATTTTCTACGTAAAAAGGAATGTAAAGACCGTTGCATCACTTCCCTTAGGGCTTGTCGTTGATCACCAAACCCTGTGGCACAACGAAAATACAAAAAGAAGAAAATATGTATAAGCAATTTATAGTGAAAAAGTTACTTAGACTGTAAATTTTGGGTCCTTCGATTGACTTCCCATGATTTTTCACATTAAGTTGATCAATCCGGGGTTATGCAACGGTCTTATGTATGCTGAGGAACCTATAGAAAAAAACGAAAATTTACCCTCTTGCATCTTGCACCATTAAGGAAGGTTGTGATTAAATCTTGGCGGAGAATGAAATCTCTCTAGGAGTGGGCAAGATGGAAAAAGATGGACTCTAAACGAATCATTCTCTCGTTCTCAACTTTTATTGTTGCCTTCCTTGTCTGCGTCCCCTCTCCAGAAGTGTGGAGCCAACCTTTTCCTATTGTCTTTCATCGGCGGATTGAAAATCGACATACCCCTCTTCCTCCTTTAGAGAACATCGATTCTTCCTCGTTGGAGGATATCTTCATGAAATTTCCCTTCTGGATACCGACAGGGAGGTGTTATGAAGGGCCCATCGATATCACTTACTTCCACCATGAAAATGGTGAGGTGAGAATTAAAGTTGAGACGGCCCGTCTCTCCTTGGAATCTCTAGACGAGAAGGACTGGGAGCACTATCTCGCTCTGTTTACCAACCGCGATACAACAGGAATCTTCTCAGGGCTTCATAGACGGTCAGAAGAGGAAGCCCTAAATAGAACAATTCTTTGGTTTGATATGTGGAAAAAAAGATGGAAGGGAGGAGATCCATATAGTGGACTAGCTATCCGACTAAAAAAGACCAAACAGTTTGTTGGGCATATCGTCCTAGGACATGGGATCAATGGATGGAGGGGTCAAGGGTGTGATGAGGGCTGTGCGATGATAGCCTGCCTTCTCTCCCCCGCCTATCAAAGAAAGGGGTTGGGCAAAGAGGCCGCAGCCGCAATGGTGAGGGGTGTAGCGCCCCTCCTCGCTCAAAAGGGGAAGTTGATCCAAACCTCTGACGGAAAGAGGGGAAGCCAGAAACGCGCCTTACCTCTCACATGGATAATCGCATTGACAACCATAGCTCCCCATAAAGTCAACATCGGCTCTATTAAAATCCTGACAGCTCTGGGCTTTACCTGTGTAAAGATAAGGAGACATTATGGAGATCTGCGTGCACTCCTCGCACTCAAAGTCGGCAAGAGCAGCAGCGGACGCCGCTCTACCCCCCCCCTCCCCCTACCTCCGGCCGTTCAAGAAAGTCGGATAGACGCCTCGATCTAGCCGGGTGACGCAATTTCGACATTGCTTTGGTCTCAATTTGACGAACCCTCTCTCGGGTGACGAGGAAGTCACTTCCTATATCCTCTAGGGTTCTTGGTTTACCATTACCCAAACCAAATCGCTCCCACAAGGTTTTCCTCTCCCTTTCCGTCAGGGTGCCTAATACTTCGTTCAATCGAGCCTTTAAAATGGAACGACCTGTCGCCTCGTCTGGAGACTCCACCGTCGTGTCCTCCAAAAAGTCACCAAATTGGCTCTCTCCGCTATCCCCAACCTCTGCCTGAAGGGAAATGGGATACTGCGCAGTTTTATAAATCTCCCGTACTTTCTCTTCGGGCACTCCCAACCACAGAGCCAGTTCTTTCGGCGTGGGTTCCCTACCGAGGTCCGCGGTTAATTGTTTTGAACTCCTAAGAAGCTTATTGATTGTCTCGATCATGTGCACGGGAATGCGAATCGTGCGCGCCTGGTCAGCAATCGCTCGAGTAATCGCCTGCCTAATCCACCAGGTAGCGTAGGTAGAAAACTTATACCCCCTACGATATTCAAACTTCTCTACCGCCCGCATCAGCCCCATATTCCCTTCCTGAATCAGGTCGGAAAATAGAAGGCCGCGGCCTGTATACTTTTTTGCAATCGAAATGACCAACCTTAAATTGGCTGCAACCATCTCCTTTTTAGCTTCCTGACTTTTATCGATCCAACGCTCTAAAACACGCACATCTTTTTTGAACTGTTCCGAAGAACGCCCCGCGGCAAGCTCTCTTTTCTTTAGTTTGCGTTGCGCAGCAAGCAATTTCGCCTGAGCAAAACGATTCTTTTTTGCCCGGGGAGTCAGCTCCTCAACCTCCTTTTCCAAGGAAAGAATGCGTTCATGTGAAGAGAAAATCACCTCTCCAAAATCTTCTAGGACTGAGTGACGAAAACACATTCGACGCAAATAGGCCTGTATGCGAATGTTGCATCGCTCGATTTCTTCCGAAAGTTTGATCCGCTCCGCTTGACTGAGCTCCGAATCATCAAACTTTATCAATAAACCCTCGAGCGTCTGATCTTCATTGACTAAAAGATCCCGTAAGATGGGTAAATTTTTTAAAAATTTGGCCTTATCCCCTGCCTCTTTATCCACGATCAACTTGTCAAACCGATCTTTTTTCGCGATGAGATAGTTCGAAATCGAAATTGTTTCCCTAATCGAATAACGAGATCGTAAAATAATCTTCTCAACTTGCCAGTCCGCCTTTTCCTTCCGCTTTGCAATCTCAACCTCTTCTTCCCTAGTCAACAGGGAGACTGTTCCCATCTCCTTCAAATACATCCGGATCGGATCTTCAGAGCTCCCCTCAGACCTTTTGGGAAGGGACTCTAACTCTTTTACCTCCTTCTTTCTCTCTTTTTGACGATCCACTTCGAATTGATTGAAGATCTGAATATCCATTCCGCTCAGCAAGATCAACACATGGTCGATTTGCTCAACGGTATCGACAGTCATCGGCAAGATTTCATTAATTTCTTCATAGGTCAGGAACCCCTGTTCCTTAGCGATGGCGATCAATTTCTCGATCGATTGTTGACAGATGGCCTCAGTCGAGGCGGGCTGTTGGTCTGATTCGGGCATAACGTCCTAAAATGTAATGATAAAATCCTCTTTCACTTTTTCCGGAAAAAGTTTAGTATTCGCGTTCGCCGGTTTGTTGAAGAGCTGGATGGCGACGATGGTCAACGCCAGTAGGCGGGATCCTGTCAAAGGGACCAACATTCAAATCCAGGAGTTTTCTCTTGCTCGTGTTGCTCGCCGCGCCAACCTCTACAATGAGGAAGGAACCGCCACCCACTATACTTAACAAACCGCCCCCTTTTGCGACAAGATATGACTGAAGCCATGCTAACTCAGTGGATTTTTTTTTCAAAACATAAAGAGGTTGGAGTGAAGCGAATGGGGGAATGGGGGTCTATTTATTCCTTTCGTCTGGACAAAGATCTGGGACAGGTTCCTTGAAAAATTAACCCTAAAGTAGGGAGAGATGCAACGATTTGCCTATGACCATCGCAACATCTTGGTAGAGGCAGAAAGAGCTTGCCGAGGCCAGGATTACCGTTGTCCAGAGTGTACGCACCTTTTACACGTCAAAATCAGCGATTACTATCGCACCCACTTCTTTCATCTAACCGATCCACATTGTCGCCACCACCACAAAAACCACCTGCACTTAGCTGTACAACAGCAGCTGTGCTCCCTTTTACCTAAGGGCGAAGTGACCATTGAAAAAATCTTCCCCGAGATCCATCGCATTGCCGACTTAGTTTGGAAACCAAAACGTCTCGTCATCGAAGTACAATGTTCCCCTATCCCCCTGAAGGAGATCCTGGAAAGAAATCGAGATTACAGTAAGATGAATTTTCGGGTCCTTTGGGTTTTGCATGATCGACGATTTAATCAGCATAGGGTTTCTGCTGCAGAGCTTTTTCTCAGAGGTCAACCTTCCTGCTTTACTAACATAGATATTCAAGGGAATGGAATGCTCTATACGCAACGGGAAACCTTTTTCAAATACCGTCGCCTATTCAAAGGACCCCCAATTCCCCTGCATTTGGAACAAGTGATACATACTCCCCTAATATTCCCTCCTCCTTTCCCTCCTTTCAAAGAGAAATGTCCCCGCCATAAAAGACATCTTGCCCTCTTGGGTCTACATATTTTGAAGAAACTCTCTCTATGAAATCCTCATATTCTGCCTGGAAAAAAGTCTACCATGATTCCTTTTTCTCCCATTTTGAGAAGAGATTGAGGGAAGAGCTTTCCCTTCTCGTAGAAAATGTGTGGAGCGCACCCAAATCCTTTCTCTCCCTCTTCTGTGCAGAGATTACGAAGAAAAACCTCATTCTAATCGCTGCAGAAGAGAGCGGAGCCCTATTCCAGGACCTGCACAGCCTATCCGTGAGGGAACCCCTCTACCTTCCCCCTTTAGATTGCCTGCCCGGGGAAAAAAATGCGCCCAATGTAGAGATTGCGGGCAAAAGGCTGACCATCTTTCACCACTTGCTACAATGCTCCACTCCTCAGCTCCTCCTCACCCCTCTGCAAACCTTGCTCCAGAGGGTCCCCTCACCCAAAAAGTTAGCTCGATCCGTAGAAGTGTGGAAAAGGGGAATAGACCTTCCTTTTGAACTCGTTCCTGAAATGTTGCTGGAATTTGGATATCGGAGGGAGGGGGTGGCGGCGGAGAGAGGACGATTTGCTGTTCGAGGAAACCTCATCGATCTCTTTCCCCCTTCTACCCTCGAAGGCTACCGAGTAGACTTCATTGGAGACAAGATCGATCAAATACGCACCTATAACCCCTCCAGTCAGCTTTCAACAGGAAATGTAGAGATGCTCACCCTCCTGCCCATTCATGAAACCTCTCTTCTCGACCAAGGGGACGAGAGGTTTACATTACTCGATTACATGGGAGAACATACAATGGTTCTCTATGATGACCTTCTCTCCATGGAAGATCAATTGGTGACCTTGCAAACGCTCTATCGCTCTCACCCTTCTTCGTTGCTAAGTTTTAGCGATTTTGTACAGAAAGTGTCCCCTCTGCAACAAGTCTATTTTTCAAATACACCCCTCCCCCGTCCTCCCCGCGCTCGGGGAGACTCAGGCCCGATCTCTTTTGAACTCTTCCATGAAACCCTCACCACACAACCCATCCCACATCCCTTTCATTCACTCTCTCCCTTTCTCGATCCTCATCCCTCTCCTAAAACGCGCTTGGAAGCTATTCTCAACCAAACTCAGAAATATAAGATCGATTTTCTCGTCGAGTCAGAAGGAGAAAAAAAATTTGTACAATCCCATCTCAATCAGATCGAAGAAGCGGACCGTTCTCTTTACACCCTTCACCAAGGGTATCTATCGAGCGGATTCTCCCTGCCACGCAGTCAATACCTACTCCTCCCCTTTGCAGAACTCACCCGAAAGAGAAAGGTAAAGAGCCAATCTTGGCACTACAACCTTCCTACGCCCGACTTTAATTTCGACGAATTATCGAGGGGAGACCTCGTCGTCCATTCCCACTACGGCATTGGAAAATACCAAAAGATTCAGACACAAAAAACATCTTCTGGAAAGGCGGAGGAACATTTTGTGATCGAGTATGCAAAGAAGGGGGTCCTCTTTGTCCCGATTTCCCAATCTCATCTAATCCACCGCTATGTCGGCGCTAAAACTGGACAACCTTCCCTTAATCTGTTGGGTTCCAAAAAATGGGAAAAGGTCAGAGAACAAACACAAAAATCTGTGATGGGCTACGCGCACGACCTTTTACAATGGCAAGCGAAGAGAGAGCTAGAGGGGGGATTCTCTTATCCTCCAGACTCTGATCGACAGATCGCCTTCGAAGAGGAGTTCCCTTTCACCCTAACAGAAGACCAAATCAAGGCGATTGAAGCGATCAAACGAGATATGGAAACGCCTAAATCGATGGATCGTCTCATATGTGGAGATGTGGGATATGGGAAAACAGAGGTGGCGATGAGGGCCGCCTTCAAAGCGGTGACAGATGGGCATAAACAGGTTGCTCTTCTTGTGCCCACCACCATCTTGGCAATGCAACATTATGAAACATTCGTGAAGAGAATGGCAAATTTTCCGATCAAGGTCGAGCTCCTTTCCCGACTCGTATCAAAAGAAAACCTCCGCATTGCCTTAAAAAAGGCGGAAAAAGGAGAGGTGGATATCATCATCGGAACCCATCGTCTCATCGGTCAAGATGTACGCTTCGCCGATCTGGGACTGGTGATCATCGATGAAGAACAACGATTTGGGGTAAGGGCGAAGGAGAAATTAAAAAAGATGAAAATGGGGGTGGACTGTCTGACTCTCTCCGCCACACCCATTCCTCGAACGCTCTACCTCTCCCTAATTGGAGCTCGAGACCTCTCTACCATCAACACACCCCCTCATAATCGGCTACCGATCCAAACCGTCCTTGCGGAGAGAAACCCCCATCTCATCGCTGCGGCTATCACTAGAGAGCTCTCTCGAGGAGGGCAAGCCTACTTTATCCACAATCGAGTGGAGTCGATCTATCAGGTGGAAAGAGAGTTGTTAGCTCTTCTCCCAGGATTAAGAACAGGAGTCGTACATGGACAAATGGATCCCGGGGCAATAGATGCACGCTTCCACGACTTCCAACAGGGACGGATCGACCTTTTAGTCGCGACAACCATTATAGAAAATGGAGTGGATATCCCCAACGCCAATACGATATTTATCGATCGAGCTGATCTCTATGGCATGGCAGACCTCTATCAACTGAGGGGCCGGGTCGGAAGGAAGGATCGACCCTCTTACGCTTATCTACTCACTCCAAAGGACAGAGTCCTGCCGGAAATTGCAGAAAAACGCTTGGAGACTTTGGTCCAAACCTCCGTCTTTGGAGGAGGAATGAAACTCGCCATGCGAGACCTAGAGCTGCGTGGTTCGGGGGACTTCCTCGGCGTGCAACAATCGGGGAATGTGTCTGCAATCGGCTTCCACCTCTATTGCCAGCTGCTCAAAGAGACAATCTCTAAAATGAAGAGGGAAAAAACCACCTCTCCGATCGAGACCCGATTAGAATTTCATTTCAATGGATATATTCCCACCTCCTACATTCAAGAGGCCTCGCTGAGGATGGAATGCTATCGCCACATTGGATCCGCCGCCTCCGCGCAAGAGTTAGAAAAACAGTTTGCCTATTTCGTTGACCGATTTGGCCCACTGCCTCCGCCCCTCCAATGGCTAAAAGAGTTGCACCTTCTCCGCATCTTTGCTGCACAACGTCAGCTCTCTCTAATCAAGTTCAGCCCACGCCTTCTCCTACTGCAAAAAAAGGAACGAAAAGAGGTGAAAGAAAAGCGGATTCCCCTCCCTCCCCTTACCGATCCAACAGATCTGAGACAAAAAATCTATGATTTAATCCTTACATTTTAAGGAGACGTCTTAAAATGGGTGGAAGGATATGCGACTGCATATATAGGGCCTGTTGAAAAAATGACCGTTTTTGGGTCAAAACTTGAAAAGTGACTAATACGATAAAAGTTTTTAGTTTTTAGGACAAATTATGACTAGATTTATGCTTGCCCTTGTCTCTGATTTGATGATTTTACCCCTGATTTTGTGTTTTTTGCAAAATCAGGGCAGGGGGGACTGTTCAAAACCCTTACAAAACTGTGTCATGTATACTAATCAATCGTTTGAAATTATGAACAAGAGCTTGCATAAAGCCCTGAAACTGATTCTTGGCAATCCCTATGCAACGTCCTTTCTTACTTTGTTTAGAAAACACCCTTTCGTAAGGCATCCTCTGTTTTGAAGTCAGTCGGTCTCTCTCAAAATCTTTCCCTCTCATATTGTTTTTTAAAATCGCTCTGCTGGTGCAGCCATTCTGCTTCATCATAAGAAACGCTTTCTTACTGCAATACCCTTTGTCAGCAAACACCACGGTGTCCTGCGGACAAATGTGCCTAAGTCCTTGATCATCAGCAATATTTGCTGGAGTGACTGCAACTTTAGTCATCAATCCTGATTTCATGCAAACAGCTACATTCCTTTTGTACCCATACCAAAATTGACTTTTTCCCTGACATCCCACCCTCGCTTGTTTGTCGGTGGCCACTTTCTTCGCTGTTTTGTTGTTAAAAATTTTAAGTCCTTTTTCTACTGCTTCGTCTCGTTCCTTCCATGGATTTGTCTTTGAAAGAATCTGTGACGCATCTACAAAACTGAATTCTTCCGCAATGAGTCCTTGTGCTTTCAGCTGAGCGTTGAATTTCCTAAATCATTCAGCTAGTCTTTTTTGTCCCAATCTTAGATCTTAGGTGTGAAAAATAGGTGTGATCTGGAGTGTTTTCTAACAGAGAAAAACCACAAAAAAATTTCCCCGAAACATTTTCTCTAAGAAAACGCTCAAGTTCTCTATCACTTAAATTTTCCATCCACTGTAACACGAGGGCCTTAAAGCCCGATTCAAAATCGATAACCCTTACGACCTTTATTTTCACAAAATAGTACCTTCAAAGATGCACACAATCTTTCAAAATTCACAATACGTAGCAACTTTCGATAAGGGTGATCTTTACACACTAAATCATCAATGGGTG
>Ga0209562_1000747_pt1 | contig 11560 bp, 11 predicted proteins | sample WorMetvacBELIZE2_FD_187399 | JGI IMG/M metagenome (GOLD analysis project Ga0209562, IMG submission 187399) | Marine gutless worms symbiont microbial communities from Max Planck institute for Marine Microbiology, Germany - Olavius vacuus BELIZE.2... | ecosystem: Host-associated > Annelida >...
TATTATTCAACAAGAATTGCTCCTGCTATTCGGCTAATTGGAAGTGAGAGATGCTTGCATGACTGTTGTCAATATCGTACAAACTCGACACGCCGTCAAGGCGTTCAGGCCAGACCGTCAGCTAAAGCCAGAACAGATAACAGCGCTTAAAACTGCCATGCGCTTTAGCCCTTCGTCGATTAATTCACAACCCTGGCATTTTATTCTTGCCGTCACTGACGAGGGTAAGAGCCTCATCAGCCAGGCTACTGGTGACGAGTACCCGTTTAATACGCCTAAAATTCTCAACGCCAGTTTGGTGGTCGCCTTGTGTGCGCGTAAGGATTTGCCGGAAAGCTACTTGCAGACAATCTTGCAGCAAGAAGAAGCCGATGGGCGCTTCCCGACTCCGGAAGCCCGCGCTATGCAAGATAAAAACCGACATTATTATGTTGACTTGCACCGCTACAAAAACAACGATATGCCAGCCTGGATACAGCACCAGGTCTATTTGGCTTTGGGTGGTCTGCTCATGGCAGCGGCAGTCGAAGAAATTGACGCCTGTCCGATTGAGGGGTTTAACTCCGGCAGGCTTGATCAAGTGCTGGGACTTGAAGACAAGGGGCTCACCAGCGTGGTGCTGGTCGCTTTGGGAACGCGCAGTGATGAAGATTTTAACGCAGCTCTACCCAAGTCGCGTTTGCCTGAAGATGTGGTTTTCTCTGAAATCTAAAGTAAGCGTTTCCCACTTTATTGCCTTCCCGTCACCTATACTTGGCCTTTGTCGCTACCGTGTTCCAGCTACAGCAATACAGCATAGCATCCTGAAGGGTAACAATTTATGTCGCAGCGTCAAATTCTGGTCACTTCGGCCTTGCCTTACGCCAATGGTTCGATTCATATTGGCCATTTGGTCGAATACATTCAAACTGATATCTGGGTGCGCTTTCAAAAAATGCGTGCACATGTGTGCCACTATGTTTGCGCCGACGATACACACGGCACGCCGGTTATGTTGCGCGCCGAAGCTGAAGGTATATCGCCGGAATCATTGATTGAACGTATGCATGGCGAGCATAGCCGTGACTTTGAAGGATTTATGGTCGATTTTGACGAGTATTACAGCACGCATAGCCCGGAGACCCAGCATTATGCCAACCTGATTTACAAGCAGTTGCAGGATGCTGACCTGATAGACAAGCGAGACGTCGAGCAATTTTATGACCCGCAACGACAAATGTTTTTGCCGGATCGCTATATCAAGGGCGAATGTCCGCGTTGTGCATCGTCTGATCAATACGGCGATAACTGTGAGGCGTGCGGTGCCGCTTATACGCCTGGTGAATTGAAGAATCCGCGCTCGGTTGTCTCTGGGGCGGAGCCGGTACTTAGATCGTCGGAACATTATTTTTTCAGGCTATCCGACCCGCGCTGTGAGAAGTTTCTGCGTCAATACACCAATAGCGGCGTCCTGCAAAGTGAGGCGGCCAACAAGATGCGCGAGTGGCTAGGTGAGGGCGGCGAGGCGAAGCTGGGCGACTGGGATATTTCGCGTGATGAGCCGTACTTCGGTTTTGAAATACCGGGGGCGCCGGGCAAGTTCTTTTACGTTTGGTTGGACGCTCCGGTAGGTTATATGGGAGCTTTTGCCAAGCTATGCGCCGATCACGGCCTTGATTTTGATGCTTTCTGGCGGGATGAGGCAACACGCAGCCACAACAATGAAGAAATTGCGGAGATTTACCATTTTATTGGTAAGGACATATTGTATTTCCATGCTCTTTTCTGGCCGGCACAGTTGCATTTTTCCGGATTTCGCACGCCGTCCGGGATTTTCGCACACGGCTTTTTGACGGTGGGCGGCGCCAAGATGTCCAAGTCACGTGGCACCTTCATAACGGCAAAGAGCTACCTTGATCAAGGGCTGAACCCGCAATGGCTACGTTACTACTACGCAACCAAGTTGTCTGCCAGCATGGAGGATATAGACCTTTCGCTACAGGATTTTGTTAATCGCGTCAATTCGGATCTGATTGGCAAATATATCAACATCGCCAGCCGGGCGGCTGGATTTATTAACAAGCGCTTTGCTGGCAAGCTTGCGGCAGGGCAGATAGACTTGCCCGCTGTGCTTGCCATTCGCGAACAGTCTGCCCAAGTGGCCGAGCACTACGAAGCGCGCGAATACGGCAAGGCGATGCGTGAGATTATGTCCTTGGCTGACCAGGCTAACCAGTACGTCGATCAGGTAAAGCCGTGGGAGATGGCAAAACAGCCCGGACACGAGGAAGAAGTCCATGCCGCGTGCAGCAACGCAATCAATCTGTTTCGCTTGTTGACTATATTGCTCAAGCCGGTGCTGCCTGGCGTGGCGCATGAGGCAGAAAGCTTTATGCAAATTCCCCCATTACTCTGGGAAGATATCAATCGCCTGCTGCCGCAAGGACACAGTATCTCGTCCTACGAACACCTGATGGGTCGAATAGAAATGGCGCAGGTAGAGGCTCTGGTCGCTGCCAATCGTCAGACTTGATAGCCGATTACTACAAGCCAGGTTAATGGCTGGCCGCCGTTACGCACTCGATCAATGCTACCCGGTTTTTCTGTCACCAATTCCAGAGCAGGGAGCCTCAGCAAGCTTGCAGCTTTGTTGGTAACGGGTGGTGCTAACAAGCAGACTGATCGACCGCCTGCAGAGCACAAACCAGCTCGGCGCTGGCTACGTCGCGCCTTGGGCTGGATATTGTTGCTGCTTATGCTATACCAGCTCTGGTTTCTTGCCTGGGTGCTGGCTTATCGTTGGGTCAATCCGCAACAAACCAGTTTCATGAGCCTGAGGCTTGCAAAGTTGCGGGATTTGGATCCACAGTCGCGCTTGTCGCATGAGTGGGTTCCCTATTCACACATATCCAGGAATCTAAAACGCGGCGTTGTTGCTGCCGAAGACGCACGTTTTGTTAAGCACGCAGGCTTTGACTGGAAAGGGATTGAGAGTGCCATGCGAAGGAATAGCGAGCTCGGACGGTTGGTCGCCGGAGGTTCAACCATTAGCCAGCAATTGGCAAAAAATCTCTTTTTATCACCGAAGCGTTCGTTGTGGCGTAAGGCTCAAGAGGCGGTTATAACCGTTATGATAGAGGGCTTGTGGGATAAAAAACGCATTCTGGAAGTCTATTTAAATGTTATAGAGTGGGGTGACGGTGTTTATGGTGCCGAGGCGGCTGCTAGACATTACTACGGCTTGAGCGCGGCTGCGCTAGGCGCCAGACAATCTGCACGACTGGCGAGCATGATCCCCAGACCGCGATATTACGACAAGCACCGCAATAGTGCCGGACTGGCACGCAAGGCGAATATTATTCTTGCTAGAATGCGCTCCAGCAAGTTGCCGTGAAGAACGGGTTGTAATGCGTCGATATGTAGTCAAAATGGTTAAATTATCGTCTTTTTGTAGCTAATTGCTCTTATCTTGTGCGCTCGTGGATTGTATAATTTATTTAATGTTAGTACGGTTTTGCCTACATGAACCGGCATAAGTTACAACTCGTTGTCGGCTTGGGTAATCCGGGCGTTAAATATGAGGAGACACGCCATAACATTGGGTTTGCCCTTGTCGAGCGGTTAGCCGAGAAGTTTGGCGTTCAGTTTACTCGGCATAGCAAATTTCATGCCGACGTGACGCGCGTTAAAGGCGCCATTGGCGAAGCTGACCTGTGGTTACTGCGTCCTGCAACCTTTATGAACCTTTCCGGCCAGGCAGTGGCGGCTCTGGCAAATTTTTACAGGATTGCGCCGGAATCTGTTTTGGTGGCGCACGATGAGCTGGATTTGCCGCCCGGGGGCATTCGTCTAAAGCATGGTGGTGGTCACGCAGGGCATAACGGATTAAAAGATATAGTGGCAAAATTGGGCAGCGTCAACTTTTGGCGCTTGCGTTTGGGAATTGGCCACCCGCGAGATATTGGGAGCCCGCAAGAGGTCGCTTCCTACGTGCTACAGCGCCCTTTGGCAGAGGAAGTTGAAGCACTGGAGTCGGCCCTTGAATTGGCTGCTGATACATGGCCGAAACTGGCTGCTGGAGATTTTACAGCGGCACAGCGGGTGCTGCATGCGCCTCACCCACAGCCAGATAAACAGAAGGTTTGAGCAACACTCTTCTAACAAAAGAGAAGGTAAATCATGAGCTTGCAATGCGGTATCGTCGGCTTGCCAAATGTTGGCAAGTCAACCATTTTTAACGCCTTAACCAAGGCTGGCATAGCTGCCGAGAATTATCCATTCTGTACCATTGAGCCGAATGTAGGCGTGGTCGAGTTGCCTGATCCGCGTTTGCAGGAGCTGGCGGACATTGTTAAACCACAAAGGGTGCTGGGCGCCACGGTAGAGTTTGTTGATATTGCCGGTCTGGTGGCTGGCGCATCCAGAGGTGAGGGGCTGGGTAACCAGTTTTTGGCCAACATTCGCGAAACTGACGCGATAGTGCATGTAGTACGCTGTTTTGCCAGCGATAATATTGTGCACGTTGGCGGACGCATAGACTCACTCGCCGACATTGAGGTGATAGATACCGAGCTGGCATTGGCGGATATGGCAACTGTGGACAAGGCGCTGCACCGCTATCAACGCCCGGCCAACGCAGGGGACAAGGAGGCAAAACTACTGGTAGCGGTGCTGGAAAAGTGCCATCAACAGCTGGATCAGGTAAAACCCGTACGCACCTTGCCACTTAGTAAAGAGGAATGGGGTAACTTGAAGCAGTTTTGCCTGTTGACAGCCAAGCCGGTGCTCTATGCCGCCAACGTTGCGGAAGATGGTTTTAGAGACAACGCGCATCTGCAGGCGGTGGTAGAACTCGCTGCTGCCAACGGGGCGGAAGTGGTTGCAATTTCGGCGGCCATGGAAGCTGAGATCGTCGAACTGGAGGACGTGGAAAAAGCTGCTTTTCTAGACGACATGGGTCTAGAGGAACCTGGGCTTGAGCGCCTGATTCGCGCCGCTTATCGTTTGTTGGGGTTGCAAACCTTTTTTACTGCGGGTGTTAAAGAAGTGCGGGCATGGACGATTCGCCGAGGTGATCGTGCGCCGCAGGCGGCTGGTGTCATCCATAGCGATTTTGAGCGTGGCTTTATACGCGCACAAACAGTTTCCTATGCTGATTATGTAGCTTGTAAAGGCGAACAAGGCGCCAAAGAGGCTGGTAAAATGCGCGCCGAAGGTAAAGATTACGTAGTGCAAGATGGCGATGTGATGAACTTTTTGTTCAATGTTTGATTTGACAGGGACGGCGCTTCGCAGGCTCGGGAGGCGCCCTGGTTTTCTAGGACATATATTTTGAAAGACTGTCAACGTCGTCGTTAACGTATGAGTATGCGCCAAATATGCGTAATGCGGCGCTACAATCAATAGCGAGCTTTGACATTTCAGTTTCGCCCTTGCTAGAATTGCACGCCTTTTGGGCCGCTTTGATTCGCAACCTAACCTGCCTAGCGATATTTGACCTATGGGCCTTAATAATTTGATGGTTTTTACGGGTAATGCCAACCCGAAGCTGGCGGCTGATGTGGCGGACCATATAGGACTACCATTGGGACGTGCCGAGGTGGGGCGCTTTTCGGATGGTGAAATCAGCGTTGAGTTGCAAGAGCATGTGCGTGGTTGCGATATTTTTGTATTGCAATCCACCTCGCATCCGGTAAATGATAATCTGATGGAAGTGTTGGTGATGGTCGATGCCTTCAAGCGCGCTTCTGCCAGACGTATTACAGCCGCAATTCCATATTTTGGCTATGCGCGTCAGGATCGCCGTCCGCGTTCCGCACGTGTACCAATTGCAGCCAAGCTGGTGGCCAATATGCTGTACGCAGCCGGGGTGAACCGCCTGCTGACTATGGATCTCCATGCCGAGCAGATTCAAGGTTTTTTTGATATTCCGGTTGATAATATTTACGCTTTGCCGATATTGATGGGAGATATTAAAAAACGTTTCCCTAGCGATAATTTGGTTGTCGTCTCGCCAGATCACGGTGGCGTTGTACGGGCGCGCTCCCTTGCCAAACGCATGGAATGCGATCTGGCGATTATCGATAAACGACGGCCACGGGCTAATTTAAGCGAAGTCATGAATATTATCGGAGAGGTGGACGGGCGTACATGCGTGATTATGGACGACCTGGTGGATACTGCCGGTACACTATGCAAGGCTGCTGCAGCGCTTAAAGAGGCCGGCGCAAAAAGCGTTTTGGCCTATTGTACGCATCCCTTGTTGTCTGGCGACGCGATCGAGAAGATTAACGCTGCACATTCACAACTTGATGAACTGGTGGTTACCGACACAATATTGCTCAGTGAGGAAGCCCGCGCCTGTAAGCGTATCCGTCAGCTTTCGGCGGCGCCATTGTTGGGTGAAACCATCCGTCGTATCAGTATGGATGACTCGGTTTCGACGTTGTTTGTTGAGTAGGGGCGTGTGTTTTATTGCGCCACTGGCTTCCAGGTTTGGTTGATATTTATTTGTTTTATATGCGGTTTATTCGTGCTGACATAGGTCGGCGTTTTGTCTGATTGACCTGGTCGCGGGTTGGTCATTTTTATTGGAGCTATTGAATTATGCAATTTACTATCAACGCTAGTCGGCGAACACAGACAGGATCGGGTGCGAGCCGCCGCCTGCGCCGCAGTGGAGGTGTTCCGGCCATCGTATATGGTGGAGATAAAGTACCAGAAATGCTTGAGTTGGATCACAACGAAATACTGCACGCTCTTGGGAAAGAAGCTTTTCATGCTTCAGTACTTGATCTTGTAGTCGACAAGAAAAAGCAGTCAGTGCTGCTACGCGATGCACAAATGCACCCCTATAAACAACTTGTGCAGCACGTTGATTTCATGCGCGTGGATGCTAAAAGCGAGATAAGCGTTAGCGTACCGTTACACTTTCTTAATCAGGAAACTGCGCCGGGCGTCAAGTTGCACCACGGCCTGGTGTCGCAAATATTGACCGAGGTTGAGGTGCTGTGTCTGCCCAAGGACTTGCCACAATTTATAGAAGTTGACCTGGGGGGACTGGAAGTTGGTCAGTCAATTCACGTAAACGAGCTGAAGTTACCAGATGGCGTTAGCCTGACGCAACACGGCGACCAGAACCAGGTGGTGGTGAGTATTGTCGCCAGGCGTGGTGCCGGAACCTCAGCTGGCGCCGATGAAGAAGGTGAAGGCGAACAGGTTACCACAACAATCGGTACCGGGGACGCAGAAGAAGAGTAACAGGTGGGAAGTCGGTCGATAAGCCGGGTTCTGTAGGTCACGCACCAACAGGCGCGAGACTGGCAGCCATTCATCTGGGCGCGTCATTACTGGCGCGCTCAAGCGGCCTACCCGGAAGCGACGCGGACCACGTCATGGCCTCCCTATTTGGCCTTGCTCCAGATGGGGTTTTCCGTGCCGCTGGCGTTACCGTCAGCGCGGTGGGCTCTTACCCCGCCCTTTCACCCTTGCCTGATCCGTGTTAGCACGGCCATCGGCGGTTTGCTTTCTGTTGCACTTTCCGTCGCTTTTGCCTTACGGCTTATGGCGCCCGGCTGTTAGCCGGCATCCTGTCCTGTGGAGCCCGGACTTTCCTCCGCCCGCTGAAGACAGGCAGCGGCTGCCTGACCGGCTTCCCGCTTGAAGTATAGCATCAGCCTGTCGTTTAGCATCTGACAAAGGTACCATCGGTTTGTTTCCTGTCTTGCTCCCCATTATTTCCTTCGCCTGCGGTGTTTGCCTGTTGCAGATTTCCCCCGGGTTGCCAGATTGGCGTTTGGTACTTTTGCTCGGTTCATTCTTGTGCATGGCGGTCTTCATTCCAGCCTTGGTAATTAAGAATGTTACTCAAAACAATTATCTGAGAGTTTTGCACAACATCTTGCTGGTAGCCGGGTTCGTGCTTCTGGGTATTGCTTGGAGCGCGTGGATGGCGGCTTCACGCTTGTCTGATCACCTACCACAACAATGGGAGGGGAAAGATATACAAGTAACCGGTGTAGTGGCTAGCCTACCGCAGTCTTTTGAGCGCGGCGTGCGTGCTGTTATTGAAGTGGAAGATATTGAGACGCCGTTGGCAATCGTTCCGCGGCGGGTCAGGGTATCGTGGTACCACAGCTCAGGTATTGAACCGCAATGGATGGCTGGTCAACGCTGGAGATTGACTTTACGGCTAAAGCGGCCCCACGGCAACGCAAATCCGCATGCTTTTGATTATGAAGCGTGGCTACTGGAGCACAACATACGCGCTAGTGGCTATGTGCGCCACAATAAGCATGTTGCAGCGCCAGAACTTCTGGCTGCAATGGTATGGCGGCCAGGCTATATTGTTGACCGTTTAAGGCAGCGACTGCGGCAACGTTTTTATGCGGCCCTCCCGTTGGAAAAGTATCCTTACTCATCCATATTGGCAGCGTTGGCGATAGGTGATCAGCGCAGTATTAGCAACGAAATGTGGAGAGTATTCAGGCGTACTGGCGTCATACATCTTTTATCGGTATCAGGCTTGCACGTGACGATGATTGCAGCCTTGTTTGGCGCATTGGTTAGCGTTCTGTGGAGACGTATTCCCCCGCTTGTATTAAGGGTGGCCACCCCTCGTGCAGCGATTGTTGGAGGCTGGGGGATGGCCTTTGTTTATACGCTGATGGCCGGTTTTGCGGTGCCAACCCAACGAACCTTGTATATGTTGAGCGTTGCGGCGATAAGCCTGTTGACCGGACGTAACCTGGGCGCGGCGCGCACATTGGCTCTGGCGTTGTTTGTTGTTTTACTGTTGGACCCATGGGCAGTTTTGTCTCCTGGCTTCTGGCTTTCATTTGGTGCAGTAGCTGCCCTGTTTTACGTCGGGGCAGCCATGGTCTCTCCCGCGCCTGGTCCGGTGAGCATCTATTTGCGCCTCAAGCTGACTGTGGCTGCCTGGGGTCTGACGCAATGGACGGCCAGCTTGGCCTCTTTACCTGTTTTGCTACTGTTGTTTCAGCAGTTTTCATTGATATCCCCTTTTGCCAATGCTATAGCCATACCCTGGATTAGCCTGCTCATTACTCCTCTGTCACTGGTTGCCGCTGTATTGCCATGGCAGCCATTGCTAGAATTGCTATATGCATTGCTGACGCCTTTAATTAACTTTTTGATATGGTGCTCCAAGGCGCCGCAGTGGTATGCGCCGTCCCCTCCATGGTGGGCTTTTGCCAGCGGAATTATAGGAGTGGTGGTAATGCTTTTGCCGCGTGGTTTGCCTGGACGGGGCTTTGGTGTTTTTTTACTTTTACCTGTTTTGTTTTGGCAGCCGCCAAAATTAACCGCAGGGACTTTTCGCATGACGATGTTAGACGTTGGTCAAGGCATGGCGGTCGCTATAGAGACTTCCGCAGGTGTGACGCTCTACGATACCGGTCCACGTTACGGCCATAACAGCGACGCAGGTGGACGGGTGGTACTGCCATGGTTACAGGCTATCGGCGTAAAACGCATCAATACATTAATCGTATCGCATCCTGATAGTGATCATGCCGGTGGTTTTGCCTCGATTATGGCGGCATTGCCGGTTGAGCGAGTGATTAACGCTGCGCCAGCAGCATCGAGTATTGGGCTGGATGGCCGCTGCCAGGCCGGTCAAAAGTGGGAAGAGGGGGATGTGCGCTTTCAGATATTACATCCTTTAGCTGCCGATTACGACACTTCGGCAGGCAATCGCAACAGCTTGAGTTGCGTGTTACTGGTCAAAGGGCAGGGAGGTTCGTTACTGCTGACTTCGGACATAGACGCCGCTAGCGAGAAGCGTCTGTTGCTATCTGGCGCACCGTTGAAAGCGCAGGTTATAAGCGTTCCTCATCATGGTAGCAAAACGTCTTCTTTGCCGGAGTTTATTTCAGCCACCGAAGCTAAGGACGCATTGATTCCGGTTGGTTATCGAAGCCGCTATGGGCACCCGCATTCGCAAGTGCTGGAACGCTATGCCGGGCGCCGCTTGTGGCGCACGGATTTGCACGGCGCAATACAGGTTGATTTTGGCCTCAGCTCTTACCGCGTTAGCGCGTGGCGAGAAACAAGGCAACGATATTGGCAGGGACGATGAGCGCGGTCTATGGGATTGCTCTTCAGCATATAATCAGAATCGGTTAATCGGTTAAAATAAGCGGCTTGCGAGCCATGGACAAGCCGAGGCAATCGACTACGGGGATGTCGAGGTAAGTGAAGTGTACCTTTAGCTTTTTTTACGAACATAGCCATATATTTGTTGGAGAAGTAATGCCTGCAACACAAGACGAACTAAAACAGGCAGTGGCTGAAGCTGCTGCCAATCTGGTGCAACAGTTTGCCTCGGGAGAGATTATCGGCGTTGGCACAGGGTCGACAGCCAATTATTTTGTTGACGCCCTGGCGGAGCGCATCAAGGTCGGACAACTATCTATTGTCGGCGCGGTAGCCAGCTCTACGACTACAGCGGAAAGGCTGTCTGCACACTCTATACCCGTGCTAGAACTCAATGACATCGACAGGATGCCACTATATGTCGATGGCGCGGATGAAATTAACGGTGAAATGCACATGCTCAAGGGAGGGGGCGGGGCTCTGACACGAGAAAAAATTGTCGCTGCCGTGGCAGATCGCTTTATTTGTATTGCTGACTATTCAAAACAGGTTGAGTTATTGGGCAAGTTCCCTCTTCCAATAGAGGTGATACCGATGGCCCTTGCCCAAGTGGAACGCGCTCTAAGGAGTATGGGCGGATCTCCCAGGTTGCGCGAGGGTTTTATTACCGACAACGGCAACCAGATTATTGATGTGCACAATCTGCAAATTAACGACCCTGTGAAGCTGGAAAGCGAGTTAAATCAGATCGTCGGCGTGGTGTGCAACGGTCTTTTTGCTCTGCGTAAAGCCGATGTGTTACTAGTCGGTTCGGTAGATGGAGTTAAGCAAATCGGCGCGCTCCTCTAAGCTGTTCAGGTAATAAGTCATGTTGCTACTGTAGGTTGTCTCGTATCGTACATATGCCGCATCGCCACCTTTTCCATGTCGCTTGTTTGGCAGGTTGACTTTGCAAGCAAAACTATCATAGATGCCCTGTACATGCCCGCCTGAAGGCTGGAGCGCAAAGTTAACTTTTCCACTTGATGGAACAACCGATACTGGCGACTTGATCAACTGGCCCCTTGCCAGTTCGCGCTATCTGGCACATGGCATTATAAAGCTCGCGTTTGGCATCTGGTGCTGCTGCCTCGCGCCCGGAAGAGTCAAGGCGGCCACGATATTGCAATTTCAGGTCTGAGTTGAAACCATAAAAGTCAGGGGTGCATACGGAACCGTAAGCGCGCGCCACATCCTGACTCTCGTCGATCACATAAGGAAAGGGAAAAGCAAGTTCTTTGGACCAGCGCTGCATGTTATCAAATGAGTCTTCAGGGTAATTCACGGTATCATTACTCATTATGGCTATGCTGCCAATTCCCTCTGCTTTTAGGTCACGACAATCGCGTATCAGCCGGTCAATGATTGCTTTAACGTAGGGGCAGTGGTTGCATATAAACATAAGCAGCAAACCTCTTTCGCCTTT
>Ga0209562_1000748_pt1 | contig 11546 bp, 6 predicted proteins | sample WorMetvacBELIZE2_FD_187399 | JGI IMG/M metagenome (GOLD analysis project Ga0209562, IMG submission 187399) | Marine gutless worms symbiont microbial communities from Max Planck institute for Marine Microbiology, Germany - Olavius vacuus BELIZE.2... | ecosystem: Host-associated > Annelida >...
CTAACTTGTTACGAGGAAGTTGGCGACGTCGCCAACAAGTCCGCGAGGAAGTTACGGGGAAACTGGTTCCAGTGGAATTTGAGCTTTACGAAACCTAACGTCGCTTAGTAATCAACTTTATTCACCGTCAACAGTGGTAGACAAATATTGTGTATCAGTAAAGTTGAGACCACTTTAACGTTGCGTGACTTTCTCTTACGTCCTCGTACAACTCTAAATTTTATCACTTACCAAGTGCAAGTCAGTGGGACTGCGTGCAAGCTTAACGTTGTTCTCCACAGCCGTATGGCGCACTGACTGCTCTGATATCGGTCTACTGAAGTCGTCACTGTTGCTATTGCGTCTGTGGTGTTTCAGAGCTGTCCAGGAAGCAGTGACGTGGGAGTTCCACTGCTGTCTCTCAGCGGATCACTGCCACATCGAGCTCAGATCAGTTCCAGACGACCACATCATCATTGTGGCCACACTGGGCAAGGACACGAACTACTTCAATGTCGGTCAATCAGCACTGCCGCTTCGACTCATCGAGGACGACGACTTGACGCCATTTCACAGCCCGTCACAGAGCAAGCACTACATGGAGACCACCAGACTACACGAAGCTATGTTTACATCAACTCACGATGTTGAGCTGAAGCGCCAGGCTGGCTACACAAAGGTCACCGATCCGTTCTTTTGTCTGCGAGAGACCATCGCTGATCTCTGGAAGAATGTCTACAAACGACCTGGGGTCGGTACAGTTTCTACCACTGTAGTACATTCATCTCACTACTTTATTGCTACTTTTAGAGATGTTCCTTCAGTGCGTTGACACTGTTGGTTCGGTCATTTGACCCGTAAAAACCTGTCCCCGATATGTCCTATAATCATGTGTTTGGTGGGACGTTAAGCCTTACTCAATCAATCAATATTTGTGAATTAATTTCGAAGTATGATTTAGCTCTATTAAAATTATTGCCGACGTCCAAAATAGTGTATATGAAATAGCAATAACAACGACAACAACAACAACAGTATCAACACAACTAAGACATGAAATCGTCGCAGTGCATTGATATTTTTCTTACGTACTTGCATGCTTGCTTATTTACTTATGAATTAACTTATTTACTTACTTATTTACTTACTACCTGCTAGCAAGGACTAATAGGGGAGTTGCCTAAATTATGCGTGAAAATTCGTCCTGATAGCTGATTGGTCTGTGGCCCATTTCGTTGTCATCGTAAATGACGTCATGAATGACAACATGGCGGCCTTTGCCCATGTCGGCGCTTGTTTGGGTGCGTTCTTTTAGTGGACCAGATTTTTAGAAAACAATGTACCGTTCGACAATATACCACTCTAATTTATCTGATCAATCTGCTCGGGAAATTAGTGTTATGGATTATGGTTAGACTCAGAGTTGCACTATTTTAGCATTTTTACGGAGAATAAGAAAAATAAGCACCTTATCTTCTGCGAATGTCATGGACGTTAAGTTATTAACCTCGTACTAAAAGAACGCACAAACATGCATCTATGCCTCAATATGCTAATTTTCACGCATAATTTAGGCAACTGACTAATAGAGGCCTAGGACTACCTATTTTAGAGTTACGTTTCAATTTCGGCTTGACATACGATCTACGTGATGTAATTGTGTCGAATTTATGTTTTACATCACGCTTATTTTCACATGTAGGCCTATTTTCACAGGCCTACACTTTGTAATTAATTTTGCGTTGACCTATACTTAATTAAATGAACAGTAAAATAACAGAAGGATAGTTTGCACTCTGTAGATCGGCGTTAATGAAGTCGCGCATTTTTTGGATAATGCGAAAGTGCGAAAGAATGACTCATGATGCTTATAATTCTGCATGTACTTGTGCAGAATAAACAAGAGCGATAAAGTTTTTGGAGTCAAACGAGTGCTCTGTAATGTCAGTAATTAATTTTTAAAAGACTAGTGAAGGCCAACAAGTGGTTAACATTAGGCTAGTTAACTGTTAACGGGTCAACTTCTGTCAAAATATTTAATGTACCGGTAGCTTTTATAGCGCATAACTGTGAAACCTCTCATGCACTGTGTGTGCTAGTACGAAGCGAACATAAATGGTAAAAGGTAACGATAATCCCGTATTCAACACAAGCCAGAACTGATTAGGTTTCTAGGCAGTTAGCCGCGGTTACTTTCAACACCACACAATGTCTGTTTAGCCGTAAATGTAATGTTTAGCCATTAGAACTTGTTACGGAATGTGTACATTTGTAATATTGAGCTAAATTCATGATGTATGGTAAAATATCTTTGTTGAAAAAGATGAATTATGCGGAGCTCATTGGGTTATGCGGGATTCACCTAATTATGCGAAAGTGCCCCAATTATGTGCAGAATTATGTGCATGCATAATAGCATAATTCCACCATCCCTAGGTATGACAACGAATAAAAAATCGATACTTTTAAAGTGTTTGTGTATTATTTAGACACTGTGATATAGCTAGAAGCTTCTTGAACACATGGAGATTTTTCCAAACACAAATGTTGTACAGAGAAAGCTCACACACTTTGTGTTGATTTGTTGTAGTCTCTGTACATGTGAAATCTCAGGTTGTTGATCTCGACAGCAGGTGAGCCGCTGTTTTCTTTAACGATAGGATTATTCTACAACGTGATGGTGCATACTTGTTTTTTCTGTAAACTTGTCAGTTGTTTATTCTGATGTTTTGTGACAAGAAATACCTAAAAGTGTTGCAAGAAGCATTGTGTTATGCTTCTTGATTGCATTCATTCTTTGTCATTTTATGCCACATTTTCAGTTTAATTGAGAGTAACTGGAAGTGGTGCAAAATGTACAGTTAGGCGAATTTACATAAAATTTCCAATGTCCGATGTTCTGATACTTAGGTGAAAAAATTTCCCAATGTTCGATACCAATACCGATCTGTACTGCTGTGAAGTTAGCTTTATTTTTTGCAAAGTGTGTGTGTGTGTGTTTTGTTTTGTTTCCGCCTGATGTAACTGCTATTAAACACATAATCAGCATACCCCGGTACTTTGTTTATTTGCACACATATATAAATGCTAAGTACATTTTGCATTGCAACTGACATATATAATAATTGCAAACGCTAAGTAGAAAAGAACTAGTAAGTTAATGAATGATGCAGTTCAGCAGTTTCAACTACTAACTAGTAAGTAAGTAACTAAAATGTAGATTTATATAGCACATAATCGTAAGCACCTCTAATTCCCTGCAACACGCTAATAGTAAGTCTCAAATAGCATCCAGTAAAGTATAGTAATTCTGTGTGTGCTTGAAAGATTATGTATTTCGCAGACGATCTGTGATTGGGTATATGATTGCAGCGTGTTCGTTGTTTATCAAATGTGAGTTCGTAAAGTGAGTATGCAGTTTACCGTTACAGTTAGAGTGAAAATTACATTGCAGTTATTCACATTCTGTCCGAACATCAATAACGGCACACTGACGCTATCAATAATACTTCACTGTTCAGTTTAGCTCCGATATTGTCAATGTCCGATGTTCGATGTGTGAATCGGCCTAACTCTAGCAAAATGGGCTCAATTATGAGCAGTAATAGGACGTTATTAACTGCCATCAAACCATTCCCATTGACACTTTAGTTGGTATTTTATTTGTGTTGATAGTTTTAATATTCTGTTATCATAATTTATCATATTATCATAATCACATCGTTTTTGTTTTGTTCAGCTTCTCAGAGACACGAGGAGATCATCCGTATCTTGTTGAAGTTAGTTTACTGAGCTACATTTTTTAAATTTTCTTACAATACGCAATCGTTGTCAAATTAATAATCGATAAACAAGCTGTTGTCCTGTAGTCAATTTAATTGTGGCATACTGTAGTGTTTTTGTAAAGGCAGAATTTTTCTTACATAGTTGCATGTATGAATAAAGCATGTATTTATTAACAGACATATCTCAGACAAGACTGATTCCACACTCGTGATCACTTACAGGTCTAGTTTGTTTACGCAGTGAATTGCACTGGTGATGCTCAGTTGTTGTTGTCATTAATAGTGTAATTGTACATTTGATACATTTGATACACATTACTTCTAGCTCTGTACAACATTTACAGGTACATATCAGTCTGTTTGATAATTGTAGGGGTGGGCAAATTAACAATTAATATCGCAGTTAATCATCAAAATTTTTTACTGCACTGCATAGTGTAAAAAATTTTATGATCAAAAAATTTTAATCGTTAAATTTTGGTTAAGGTCACATCACTAAGAAACATTATGAAGTGAATGGCTCTTCAGCACAGCTGGATGTATCGTCAATAAACAATGAATGATCATTTGTTTCTCCAGAGATGTTCCACAGTTTAGTTTGTTACGATACTGGATGAAAAAATACTCAGTAATTGTGTCTCGTGAGAGCTGTTGACTGATGAGTTTCATTGGCTAATTTCTAATGCTTGGTTTTTAATTGAAATTAGAAATTGACTAATCAGTTTTTATCAAGCTAAATACTGAAATTAATTGTTAACAGCCCTTAGTTTAATTGTAAAATTGTTGTAGTTCTATGCGCCATGGTGTGGGCATTGCCGCAAGCTTGAGCCGACCTATCATCAAGTATACCTGGAGCTGAAACATTCGCCAATAACTGTAGCCAAGGTTGATGCGACCCGATTCACACATCTAGCATCCGAGTACGAAGTTCGTGGATATCCAACGATCAAATTGTACGATTTCTTTCAATTTTTTTCATGCAAATGCTTGACATTGCTGGAACAGCTAATATGTAGTCCAGTATAGCGTTCATCTCGTATTGACTGTGCTAGTTTTTTAATTACTGGGTTATATTTTCAGAGCATTTTCAAAATGTACCTAAAATATGTCTTTACACTATGCTTTCTGTGATAATATTTTTGTTTCTTAGGCACTGTATGATGGCAGTGTTCACATCTGCACAAGTTATGATCAATCGTGTCAAATTTCAACACGATCGGTTCAGGGATTTTGGAGCCCCAGGTGGCTGAAAATTGCTATTGTCTAGACATATCACCCTTACAACAGTGTATGCACTAACGTGCTACACTGTGATTGTAAGCTAGAAATGATGTTTGCAGTGGACACAAGTACTTAGTGTGTCATGTAGTAAACACTCTTGCAGATGCCTCAGTCCGCACTCTGCAGTATGCAGAAATTTTTTTAGCATGCTTGTGGCTAACTGCTGTATTTGTACTTGAAGACACAGACATACTTAGTGTCTGACTTGTGGTTTGCTCTAATTATTTTGTTGCAGCTTGCTGTCTCATTGTCTTGTCTTCTGTCACTGTATAACATAATGTGTATTGTGTACACTGGATGGCGCCAAACAGACTGAAATTGAACACCGACAAGACTGAGCTAATTTGGATTGGCATTGGACAGCAGTTAGCCAAGCTGATCAATTCAGTTGTTGAGTTCACTGAGACGGCCGTGGATCTTGGCGTGGTGCTAGACGGTCAGCTGTCAGGTGGCTGCTATTTGCCATAGCTGCTGTATCAGATAAGCCAGCTGAAATTGGTCAAATTCTCACTGACTAGAGAGGCTTCCATTCTCATATACAGGATTTTGTCCACTGTAGGCTGGACTGCTGCAACTCTGCATTAGCTGGAGTAGCTAAAGTTTACCATTAGAAAGTCCAGTTGGTGCAGAATATGGCTGCTTTTACAGTGACTGGAGTATGTTGATGTGATTGCATCACTCCAATTCTAGAGGACCTACATTGGCTGTCTGTTAGTTAACGAGTGGTCTTCAAGACGGCCTTGATGGTTTGGAAGTTTATACATGGTGTTGCTCCTGCCTACCTCAGCGACCTCTGCATACCTGCTACTGCCATGTCTGGTCGAGTCGACAGAACTTGCGCTCTGCATCCACTCGAGCTCGACCAGACATCAGCAGTCCAGCGAAGTTTAGCCATCAATGGACCATACACCTGGAACAGTCTACCATCTACACTATGAGCAGAGAATGCCGTCACACATGCACTAAAGACGCACCTGTTCTTGACCTCCTGGCACCGTTGAGACGTTTCTACCCAATTTTGGTGCCGAATACAAATGTACTGACTGACTTACTTACTTATTGACAAAGAACATGGTCAGGTGTTTCTTATGGAGACCGTGTTTGCCATAATGCATGTCTGGAGTGTGTGATGTTGATGTATCAGTGTTCACGGTGATAAAGTCTTCACTCACAATGGTGAGCGAACTAAGGAAGGCATCATTGAGTTTGCAAAGAGAGCTTATGGGTAAGTGTGCACTATGCAGAGTGTTGCACTTGGTTATTTCAGCTCAGTTGGCTGAGCTAATAGTATAACACGTCAACGCTGTCTGTCTCTCGGTGTCTGTCAGTGTTAGTGTCAACGTAAATGTATATACCCCGGTTGCACATAAATGTGAAACCTCTAATGCGCTGTGTGTGTGTTAGGGTGGTCCTTAAAAGTTCAACTTTTGAAAAGTTCAGCTCCCACCAACTAAGATGTTTCCCTATGGGAAGTTATTGCATGACATGTGTGTCTGTGTGTTAACCAGTGGCGCCTAGTGACTGTCTGTTTTTTGTGCGCCTTATAAATCTGCATTTGCATTACATTACATAACATAATTACTGCACATAGAGACTTGTAATCCCGCATGCTCAGACCTACTGATGAACTCTGATTACAGACCAAAAACTAGGTCAGTTTGACCTGGTTCACTGGGTTTATAGGTCATCCTAAAAACGCTTATATAGCTGTGCTGCCAGCTGAGCTTCACAGCCCATGGGCTGCTTGTTGGTTACTGTTGTGTATAGATGTGTCATAACTACCACATTCGTGGAAGAAAAATGCCCTGTGTGGGGCTGGGGCACCCCTCTTCCCCCTTGTCCATTTACTTCATCATCCCCATATGACCTATATTGTGTTGGTAGGGCGTTAAGCCTTACTCAATCAATCAATCAATCGTGGAAGAAATGCCTGTTTGTAGGGTAGTACTGTTCAGAAGAGTATTATTTGCATCAGTCAGCAACGTGATCAAACAGTGTATATCATTGCAAACATTTGTAGCTGCTGTGCAGGCACAAACGTAATGTGGGCAAGTTTTCTGTCAGTGCGTGCAGCATTTAATCCCAACTAAAACGATAGAGCAAAACTGTGAAAAGTGGGTAAGGTTAGCTTGAATTACATCATCATCATGTTCGCGTAGCCGGTGAGGGCCGTTGTGTCACTCCTGTGCCATGGCCACGAAGAATTACAGTCTAATACAAATGCCCACATTTTTATGGACCACAGTGTGAATTGCTTTTTCCTGTTATTTTTTGTTGTGCAGTCCTCATGTTCGTCAGCTGACAAGTTTTGGTAAACTGACTGAGGCCAAGTCGGACCATGCAGCTGGTGCATTCTTTATATACATCGGACCTTTGTCTGACAGCGAAAAGCTTTATGTGAGAAGTTGCCATGTGCATTAGTATTGTATACACATTATGTGTGTGTGTGTTACAAATTGGAAGGTAGATCATTTGTACACTTCTAAGGTCTGCATCAAATTTATAGCATCACAAGAAATTTTAACATATGCTTGATGACTGACTTCCTAGTTTCTTACATTTGGTTTATTGTCAGAACTACAGTTTTATTATTGATTGGTTTTGCCGAGTTTGAAATGCAGACATGTTACAGACAGTGGAGTGAAGATGATCATGATGTAGAAAAGTGATCGTCCTTGTGTAGTTCTTGCATCTTTACGTGACTAAACTGTCATGCTATTTAACCAGTGATCTGGGTGAACTCAGCCTGGCCATCCCTCTGTGGGCAGTGGAACATGGTGCTGTCATCATGACAAGTCACTGCATGAGTCCATCTGATGAATGTAGACCAACACCAAGTGGCTGCCAACCCTCAGAGCAAGCTTACCAACGTGGGCTGTGAGTCCGTCTGTAAAATGCAGTCATCTTTGTCTTTGTTCACCATTGTCATTTATAGGGTGACACGATAGGTCATGAACGATTTTAAATAGCAAATTAACTATCTTAGAGCTATTAAATATTTATTAAGCTGCTGTCAGCGTTTAGGGAAATTTAATGCAATCATGTGTGCAAAATATCACAACCGTCCGTTACTTACTTGATTTATACGAGCCAACATAGTGACGTCACCCACAGTGGTCAGTGGACAGCAACCTCACTTGACGTTAACGTTTTTCGTCACGTTGTTGTGTTATTTTTCGGTGGTGTCATATAAATGAGTATTGTAAATGCTGTTTGACAGCTCTTCTTCTTTTTCTTCTTGTGTCTTCTTCTTAAGTAGAAGGTTGACGAGCCAAGGCGTTCCAAATTGTCCTGTCCTCTGCAGTTCTTTTCAATTCACTGTAATTTGACAGCTACAGCTATGAAATTTTATACGAACAATTTCATTGAATATATCTACAAGGAGATATAAAATTATTGCTGGTTACTGTTAACAACAGGCTTTAATTTGAAATCGAAATCGTTCACAACCTATCGTGTCATCCTATATGATCACTCAGCCCAAAAGGTGATACTCACATTATCATCCCACAGAGAATAGTAGGCTGAGTCTGGCTGTTGTGATTAGTTCGGGAAGGACTTTGCTAAATATATATGTGTGTGTGTGTTAGTGAGTTTTGCTTTCTGTCAGTGCAAAGTTGTACATTGTTATGTTTACGACTGCTGCGTGTAGGTGGCATACAGATCTGTTGCAGAGAAACATCCGCTGTTGAGTTACTTCTATTCTGCTGCCAGCAGGAATGTCTTACCAACAGTAAGCTGCTACGCTCGTATGGCTTTGCTTGTGTTTTATTGGATCTGTCAGTGTTGGGCAGTTTAGTGTGATTGATGTGATGGAATTGGGTCGTAATTAATTGTAATTAGTCAGTAATTGTCTCCAAATTTTGTGTGCATGACTGCTGTGGTCTGGATATGTCAGTGTTCAACAGTTTAGTGTCATTGTCGTGTGAAAGTGAACGGTCTTATATTTGTGTTTATACATGTCTGTTGAACTTCTTGAATGTTAGTTCAATCTCATCTTGTTTACAAGCTTAAAATTACGGATGGGATGAGTGTTTATTGTGTGTTTTAAGCTGAGTTTTGTATGATGAGACTGTTGTGAAATCTTCTGTCATTGTAGGACATGGTCGTCAGCAGTAATCCAGCAGTTATAGTGTTGAAAGATGGAACTGTTGTCGAGTTTAGAGGTGAGTCATAATTGCAGTTTGTTGTTTCACATCTTAACAGCAGAAAACACTGGAAAATGGTTGCATTTTATGGATATGTATATTGTGTAATGCATGGAGTAGCATTGGTGTCTCATGGAGTTTGTATGGCAAGGTTAATGTCACCAATATGCTGAATACTGGCGTCCATCTGTTTGTCATCCCAGTAACAAATGTGTATGATTCTGTGAACATTGTAGTGCCTGCAGAAGCAGAAGACATGGAAGAGTCTTTATATCAGTGGGTCAGTAAGGAACGCTTTGTTGCATTTCCAAAGGTCAGTGGAGTTGGTCTCAATGAGATGGCAAGCCTTGGAAAACTTCTCGCCATCTTTGTCCTTGACGACAAGGATTCAGAGAAAGTGGAACAGTCAGGGTAAGACTGCGCTGTGTTGTTTGAAGTTTATTGTAAATAAGTAAGTAAGTAATAAAATTTATACATGGCATCTGTCACTAAACACCACTGCCTCATTCAAAGAAATATGCCTTTAACAGCCGCATGAAGTATGTATAATTGTCTACGGACGAAGCTGGAGCATGATCCACATCGAAGAACTGGCAACATTGACCAACATGTGACTCAGACGAGTCATTATCCACATCACAACACACGTGAATGTATCAGAAGACTGTAATTGGCGACTGGTGTCAGGCTAGCTGGCATTCATCTAATGGATACAGTGGTGCCAGGCTATGCAGTACTTTGTTGTGATGGAAACATAATAATGACAATATAGCATCATATGCAAAGCTTCAGAGGTGCTAGATCAGCAGCTGCTGATCGGAAAGTCTTTGAGTAATCAGAGAATTAACAATAGTTTACCATATCATCAGTGAATTAAAGAAAAGTTACGGAGGTTGACAGACGTTTAGATGAGAAGTGAAGGAAACCAAACGTTTTTTTAAATTTTTGTGTTACCCTATATGTTGGTTGTTTCTACCATGCATAGCTAACTTATAGCGTGCTGATACTTGATACATTGTGGAGATCATTCAGCGTGATCAAAGCCCCGTGTGGGGCCATCTTCCCCCTTGTCCATTTACTTCCTCATCTTTTCCCCTTTTTACTTTTCCCTTTCTTTCTTCTTTTGTCCATCCCTTCCCTTTCTACCAGAATAGTCCCACTCCGTTTCGGAGGTCATAGGAGGCGACCGAACCTGGGTTTAGTTTGTGTTTTGTTTTGTACTTTGTGTTATCTGTATTCCTTAGTTAAGATGTATTTTGGTGTTTTGTTCTATTTGGTTTAGTGTTTTGTGTGTTCCTTCAGTGCTTTGACACTGTTGGTTGGGTCATTTGACCCATAAAAACCCGTCCCCATATGACCTATATTGTGTTGGTGGGACGTTAAGCCTTACTCAATCAATCAATCATTCAGCGTGATCAGTTGATTGTGATGCTTTGGTTCATTTCCTGCCATTAACACTGCAGCTGTTGTGTGTTTAATTCAGTTTCAGAGATGTCGCGGATGTGCTTTGTCACGACGACCGCTACATCAGTTATCGAAGGTCAGTTCAATGTCTGTTGTAAGATTTAACTAATGTCACTGCTGTCTGCAGAGTTTCTCAATGTTGTTTAGGCCTCAATGTCTTCATGTCATTCATTTGCAGTGTCTAATGGTGATTGGTGACATGTGTACTGTTTCTGTAAAGTGCCGCTGTCACTGCAATGACACCATGTCTACCATGACACAGATTGTCTCTAGTCATGTTTGCTGCTTCCACTCGTATGACGGTGATGTATCTGTTGTAGCATGTTCTTAATGTGCAGTTTATTTGCCGTGTTTTAACTGTTATGTGTGATAACCGCTAGTTTCGTTCTACTAAGTTCTGGTGAAGGTGAAGACATGATGATCTGAATGCTGCTGTGACTGGATCCATCAGTCACAGCAAACTGACATGTGTATTGCTCTAACAGTGCAACATAAATCATAACATAGCAACATCATCTTTATGTAATACACATCAAGAATGTACTATAACTAGAACTGACAGTCAACTTTTTTCAGTGTCACAGCACCACAGCCAGAACTCATGTTTATCAATGCTTAAGCTTCTTCTTCAGTCTTTTTGCTGTTTCCAGCAAGATCATTACAGACTTCCTTTCGATTCCTGATTCCATACTGCTCTGTCCAGTGCTAAATGTTTCAGCTATAAATAGGTTTTATTTTCCATCATATTGTGTAATAATTCTGTTTTTTTTTCAGCAAAAATTTTAGTAATTACATTTGGAAGGCACACTAAAACCAGAAGTCAGCAGTCCTCAGCAAAACAGATGTGTTGTTTTTTTTATGTATCCCATCATTTTGTCTTCTGTTCTGT
>Ga0209562_1000749_pt1 | contig 11543 bp, 11 predicted proteins | sample WorMetvacBELIZE2_FD_187399 | JGI IMG/M metagenome (GOLD analysis project Ga0209562, IMG submission 187399) | Marine gutless worms symbiont microbial communities from Max Planck institute for Marine Microbiology, Germany - Olavius vacuus BELIZE.2... | ecosystem: Host-associated > Annelida >...
GATCATAAAAGGCGTTTTTTACCTTTTGCACTTCGGGATCATCGGGAAACATCAAGGGCAACTCCTGTTTGAACATCAGTACGCATGAAGGTATCAGCGCTGTCAGATCCCAACCCTGGTCGACCAGTTTGGCCAGTTGTGGAATATTGACTTCTTTAGCTTCCCTGACAGCTTGTAAGTTGCCCAGCTCGAGTTTTGGCATACCACAGCAACGTTCCTTCTCGGCCAGGGTTACCGCAATGGAGTTGTGCTCAAAAACAGCCAGCAGATCTTCACCAGGCCCCGGTTCGTTTCTGTTTATATAGCAGGTGGCAAAGAGGGCCACCTTGCCACTGGTTTTACCGGCCTCCTGCCCAACTGCGTCTACAGGGAGCTTCTGGTGACGCTGACGCAAGCTTTTGTATGCGAACTTCGGCAACCAGGCCTGATGATGTATTCCAGCGACCTTTTCCAGTACCAGGCGTGCGGAGCCAATCTTGTTGAGCGCATTAGCGCTTTGCGCCACAAGCGGAATTCCGGCCAGCTTGCCGACTACATCCGTGCTGGCCAGTACGCGATCGCGCAGTTTGGCGCCCTTTTGGTATTGCACGGACTTGGCGCGCAACATTAAATGCGGGAAGTCAAGATTCCACTCGTGCGGTGGCACGTAAGGGCATTTGGTCATGAAGCACAGATCGCATAGGTAGCAATGCTCCACTACTTTCCGGTAATCTTCTTTGGCGACGCCGTCTACTTCCATGCTGGTAGACTCATCAACCAGGTCAAATAGCGTCGGGAAAGATTGGCACAGACTGACACAACGGCGGCAACCATGGCAAATGTCGAAAACGCGCTCCATTTCCTGCATAAGAGCGGCTTCATCGTAAAACTGAGGGTTTTGCCAATCGAGCGCGTGACGGGTAGGTGCGGCAAGATTTCCTTCGCGTTCCATTTTTTGACCCTTTATATTTGGTTGATCTCTGATGATTCAACTGAATCATCAGAGAGCAGAGCTAACCGGCAACGTCAGAGAGACACGTTTCTGCCACCTTGTGCCACCACAGAGCGCGATGGCAGAAACTTGTCAGCACATGGAGCTGTTATAGCTCGTCCAGCGCTTTCTGGTAGCGGTTGGCGTGCGAACGCTCTGCCTTGGCCAGCGTCTCAAACCAATCTGCAACCTCATCAAAGCCCTCGTTACGGGCGTCTTTAGCCATGCCGGGGTACATGTCGGTGTACTCGTGTGTTTCACCGGCGACGGCAGTTGCCAGGTTGTCGCGCGTGCCGCCAAAGGGCAGGCCGGTAGCCGGATCGCCACATTGTTCCAGGTATTCAAGGTGTCCGTGTGCATGGCCGGTCTCCCCTTCTGCCGTAGAGCGAAACAGTGCTGCGACGTCAGGGTAACCTTCGATATCAGCCTTGTTGGCAAAATACAGATAGCGGCGATTAGCCTGAGATTCGCCGGCGAAAGCGTCTTTCAGATGCTGCTCGGTTTTTGATCCTTTAAGTTCCATGAGTTAACTCCTGAGTTTTATCAGTTTCCAAAGGTTGTAATGGTCAACCTGGCAAAAACGGCCACGGTGTGACGTGCCTAGAATAAAGCAGCCGTTCAATAAATGAAAATTGTATTTTTCTATTCTGACAATAGCTACAGGCTATGGTGAAGGCCGCCTGTTTACGTTCGCGAGAATTCGGCTTGTCTGCCGTCTTGTTCACGGGTTCATGGCCCTGGCTGCAGGACGCCGTGAATCAATATATGCCGATGTAAAATACTGTCGTAAGCTGCTGGCACTATAGCCAGTGGCGCATTTTCCCTGCCAGTGGTTTCCAGCCAGGCGAGCGCCGCTTCTCTTGCCGAATTGAAGGAAGCGAATATTCCCGTCGCCCGCGGATCCCGAATCGGCCTGAATTCTCCACTTGAACGATCAAGCAGCATATCCTGTCCCAGGTATTGCACTGCATAGCCATCCGCCCGACGTGGCAGAGATAGCGACTCAAGCGTGTAAGGATCGCCAAAATCCATATCTACTACCCACGTCGGCAAAATATCATCTTTGTCAGAATTAACTACACTTCGTGAAAGATACTCATATGAGTACCAGGGAAGCGCAGAACATTCCGGTTTTTTCTAAAAAAAGGTTGTGGCCAACGCACGGCCAAAGCATATTTGGTGGATAACTTACCACAGAACAAAGTCATTCTACTGTTACCGATTTGGCAAGGTTGCGTGGTTTATCAATATCGGTACCTTTAACCAGCGCTACATGGTAGGCCAGCAGCTGTAGAGGGGCAACATGCAATACTGGCGAGAGCAAGCCATAGTGTTCCGGCAGGCGTATGATATGTAAGGCGGTACTCTCGCCCATGACGCTGTCGGCGTCGGCGAAAACGTATAATTCACCGCCTCGCGCCCTGACCTCGTTCAGGTTGCTCTTCAATTTTTCAAGTAGCGAATCATTAGGCGCGACGGCGATGACCGGCATTTCTGTATCTACCAGAGCCAGTGGGCCGTGTTTTAGTTCGCCTGCTGGGTAGGCTTCGGCGTGAATGTAGGATATCTCCTTCAGTTTTAGCGCTCCCTCAAGAGCAATCGGGTAATGCAAGCCACGCCCCAAAAAGAGCGCGTGCCGTTTACCGGCGAAGCGATTCGCCCAGTCGGATATTTCCTCTTCCAAACCCAGTACCTTGTCCAGCGCTAGCGGCAAATGGCGTAGCGCTTCCAGGTGACGCGTTTCTTCTTCAGCTGCCAAGCGATTGCGCGCCTTGGCCAGCGATAGGGTGAGCATAAATAGTGCCACCAACTGGGTTGTGAATGCCTTGGTCGAGGCAACGCCAATTTCTGGCCCGGCTCGGGTAATAAAGCGCAAGTTGCATTCACGCACCAGCGAGGATTCAGCGACATTGCAGATAACCAGCGTATTATTTTGTCCCAGCTCTCGCGCATGGCGCAAGGCAGCCAGGGTATCGGCCGTTTCACCCGACTGGGAGAGCAGGACGATTAACTGCCGTGGCGATGGCACCGAGGTGCGATAAACGTATTCGCTGGCGATTTCTACCGTACAGGGCAGAGCAGCCAGCGACTCAATCCAGTAACGTACCGTTAGACCGGCGTAGTAACTGGTTCCACAGGCCAGTACCAGCACAGAATCGACCTTGGGAAGTATATCAACGGCTGCGGCGCCGAAAATTCCCGCCTGCAAGCTGGTACTACCGCCAATCAACTCCAGGGTGCTGGCCAGTGCCTCAGGTTGTTCAAATATTTCCTTTTGCATGTAATGGCGGTAATGGCCAAGATCAACCGATTCGGGACTTAGTTGAGACTCATGCAAAGTGCGCTCGACCGGGGTAGCGTCGGCTACGCGACTAATCTGATAAGCATTGGGGGTTAGGACGGCCATTTCGCCGTTATCCAGATATAGAATGCGCCGCGTAACAGGCAGCAAGGCTGTTACGTCGGAAGCTGCATAGACCCCCTCGACGTTGTTGGCGCTGGTGTTGTTTGCATCAACAACGCCTATCAGTAATGGCGAACCCTGGCGTGCCACCACCAGGTGCGATGGATGGTTTTCGTCGAGAACAGCTATGGCGAAAGCGCCAACCAGGCGTTGCGCTGCCCGGCGCACTGCTGCCAATAAATCGGCTCCTTGCCCCAAGTAATACTGGATCAGATGAGCAACGGTTTCGCTGTCGGTTTCTGAATGAAAAACAAAACCGGCGTCGACCAGTTCAAGGCGCAGAGTATCGAAATTTTCGATAATGCCGTTGTGCACCACGGCCAGACCGGCAGAAATTTGCGGGTGGGCGTTAGCTTCAGACGGCGCACCGTGCGTTGCCCAACGAGTATGCGCCACTCCGCAGGTGGAATTCAGGCTTTTTGCCGATTCGGCAAGCGCCTGCACCCGCCCAACGCAACGCACGCGCTTTAGCCTGGCGTCTTGCAGCAAGGCCATGCCGGCTGAATCGTAGCCGCGATACTCTAACCTTTGCAGACCGTCGATTAAAAACGGAACAATGTTAGCCGTACTACTCGCCGCAACGATGCCGCACATACTTGTTAGACTCGCTTCAGTTTTCCGTATAAAGCCTTAATTACCGGCCAGGGTCATTTTTTCTATCAGGATTGAGCCGCATTGCTTGCCGCCGCGCCGGTCAACGTCGTTGCCAACGGCAACAATGTCGGCGTACATATCAGCCAGATTGCCGGCAATGGTTATTTCCTCTACCGGGTAGGCAATTTCTCCATCCTCAATCCAAAAACCGACGGCACCGCGTGAGTAATCGCCATTGACGTAATTTACCCCTTGTCCTAGCAGCTCGGTGACAAAAAGGCCGCGTTGCATGCGTTTGAACAAACCTGGCAAGTCATCATCGCCTGATTGCAGCAATAGATTGTGGCTGCCGCCGGAGTTGGCAGTAGTGCTCAAGCCCAGCTTCCTGGCTGAATAAACGTCGAGAAAATAGCCTTGCAACACGCCATCACGTACCACCTGGCGTGCGTTGGTGGCAACGCCCTCGCCGTCAAAAGGTGTACTGGCGTATTCGCCCGGTAGATGCGGTTTTTCGTCCAACTGAATAAATTCAGGGAAGAGCTGCTTGCCCAGGCAGTTGGACAGGAAGGATGTCTGGCGGTAGAGCATGCTGCCACTGGTAGCTCGTGCCAGGCTGCCAAGCAACCCTACAGCCAATGGCGCCTCAAACAGTACCGGCCAGACGCCAGTTTCAATTTTGCGCGCATCCAGACGAGCAACGCAGCGAGCTGCCGCTTTTTGCCCTACTGCCTGCGCCGACTCCAACAGGCGCGAGTTACGGTTGGCGCTGTACCATGAGTCGCGTTGCTTGCCGCCATCGGCTTCAGCAATCGCCGTACAATAAATTTGGTGGCTGGAAGAGGGGAAACCGTCCATAAAACCAAGTGAATTGGCAGAGATAAAATGCGACTGATGCGACGATACGCCTGCTCCTTCCGAATTATTAATTTGCGAATCATGCGTAAAAGCAGCCGCTTCACTCTGCTTGGCGAGTTCGATGGCTTTCTCCGTCGATAATTGCCAGGGATGATACAGCTGTAGATCAGGCGTATTGCCTCTGACCAATAAATCCCCTTCTGGCAGGCCGGCTGCTTTATCACTAGAGGTGTGACGCGCAATCGCCAGCGCCGCTTCTACTGTTTGCTTAATTGCCTTTTGCGAGAAATCAGCCGTGCTGGCGTACCCCATTTTTTGCCCCAGATAAAGACTCAGGCCGATTCCCTTGCCACGGTTGTATTCAATATTCTCTACATCGCCGTGACGTACTGAAACCGACTGGCCGAATCCTTCAGAAATACTAACATGCGCCGCACTGGCGCCGGCCTTGCTGGCGCAGGACAAAACGTCGGTTGCCAGTTGGCGTAACGTGTCGGCGTCGTGGGCAAATACAAGCTCGTTGGCCGAGGTGGATTTCTTATGATTGGCGTACGGCATGGCTGCATTTCCCCGGCCAGCAAGCTGGGGAAGGTAAATATTGGCAAAAAGGCGCTATCATACAGCAGCCGGGTGGCAGCATGGACCTTGTCATAGTAAATATCCACCATTTCCATCAATTGAGCATGCCAGGTACAACTCCCATTAACCCGCCCTTACCACCAGATGTCACTCAGTTGCCAGCAGAATGCTGCCGTATTGGCCTGCTTTCTATCAGTGATAGGGCGAGTAGTGGCGCCTATGAAGACGCCGGCGTGCCCGCCTTGCTCGAATGGCTAGCCCAGGCTCTCGTTTCGCCGTGGCAAGCGCACAGTCGGCTAGTCGCTGACGAGCAAGAACAGATCGAAAACAGCCTGAAAGAGCTGACTGATGTGACAGGCTGCCATCTTCTACTAACCACTGGCGGCACCGGGCCGGGGCCACGCGATGTAACGCCCGAGGCAACCCTGGCCGTCGCAGATCGTCTAATGCCCGGCTTTGGCGAGCAAATGCGGCAAATTAGCCTCAATTTTGTACCGACAGCTATCTTGTCGCGTCAGGTGGGGGTTATCCGTCGTCAATGCCTTATTCTCAACTTGCCCGGCCAACCGAAATCGATCAAGGAAACCTTGGCCGGCATCACTAACGGAGACCAACGGGTGTCAGGCATATTTGCTGCCGTACCTTATTGTATCGACCTGTTGGACGGTCCCTACATAGAGACCAATGAGCAAATTGTCACAGCCTGGCGACCGAAGAATGCCCGTCGTCATGGGTCTGCAGGCTGATGTGAGGCTATATCAGTAGCCGGTGAATAGCATCCTGCCAGCCTGTATAATCGGCGCAAGTTCCACGGCAAACCAACCATGTAACACTGAATATGCTGGACAAATACGATCACCAGGCCGTTGAGGCCGCAGCACAAGCGCACTGGCGCGACACAGGAGCAGACCGCGCAATCATGCATAGTGGGCGCGAAAAATATTATTGCCTGTCAATGTTTCCATACCCGTCCGGCAAGCTTCACATGGGGCACTTGCGCAATTATACGATTGGAGATGTGCTGGCCCGTTACCACCGAATGCGGGGCAAAAATGTCCTCCAGCCAATGGGTTGGGATGCCTTTGGCATGCCGGCTGAAAATGCTGCCATAAAGAATCAGACTCCGGCGGCAAAGTGGACCTACAACAACATTGCTTACATGCGCGAGCAATTGCATAGTCTGGGATTCTCCATTGACTGGTCACGCGAAATAGCCACCTGTCACCCGCAGTATTATCGCTGGGAGCAGTGGTTGTTCACTCGCCTGTACGAAAAGGGGCTGATCTACAAAAAAACAGGCACCGTCAACTGGGACCCGGTGGAAAATACCGTGCTCGCCAATGAGCAGGTGATTGAGGGACGTGGCTGGCGTTCAGGGGTGCCGATCGAAAGACGGCAGATCCCGATGTATTACATGCGTATTACCGACTATGCCGAAGAGTTGCAGGCCGAGCTCGACAATTTGACCGGCTGGCCCGAGCAGGTGCGCCGTATGCAAATGAACTGGCTCGGCAAAAGTGAAGGGGTGCGCTTTGCATTTCCGTACGATCACACTGACTTTGGTGAAAGCGGCTTGCTTTGGGTGTTTACTACCCGCGCCGATACGATTATGGGAGTCAGCTTTTGCGCCATTGCAGCTGAACACCCATTGGCCGAACGCGCGGCTCGTAATAATCCGCAACTGGCGAGTTTTATTGCCGAATGTCGGCAAGGCAGCGTCGCCGAAGCTGACCTGGCGGCGATGGAAAAAAAAGGCGTACCGACCGGGTTGTACGTACGCCATCCGCTAACCGGGGAGGATATCCCGCTATGGGTCGGCAATTACGTATTGATGAGTTATGGCGATGGAGCGGTGATGGGCGTTCCAGCGCACGACGAACGCGATTTTGCCTTTGCGCATAAATACAAGCTGCCAATCAAACAAGTCATTGCTATAGATGGCGTTGAATTCGATGACCGTTGTTGGCAGGATTGGTATGCCGACAAATCGCGCGGCAAGTGCGTCAACTCTGGCAAATACGACGGCCTTGACTACGGCCAGGCAACCAGCGCCATATCTGGCGATCTGACCAACATTGTTATTGACGGCCAGCCGCTTGGCGAGCTGAAAACACAGTGGCGCTTGCGCGACTGGGGTATTTCTCGTCAGCGCTATTGGGGTTGCCCGATCCCGATTATCCATTGCCCGTCTTGCGGTGATGTACCGGTACCCGATGAAGATTTGCCGGTAGTCTTGCCGCAGGAGATAGGGCTAAATGGCAGTGCCTCGCCGCTAACCAGCACACCGGAGTTTTACCAATGCTCCTGTCCGCGCTGCGGCAGCGCCAGTCGACGAGAGTGCGACACACTAGATACCTTTGTTGAGTCTTCCTGGTATTTTTTACGTTATTGCTGCCCACGCGACACGTCGGCGATGGTCGACAATAATCGTGGCGAGGCGTCTGAAGTCGCTTACTGGTGCAAAAATGGGGTCGATCAGTACATTGGCGGCATAGAGCACGCCGTCATGCACTTGCTGTATGCGCGCTTCTTTACCAAGCTGATGCGCGACCTGGGTTTATTCGATTGCATGCAACTTTCCGAGCCATTCAGAAACCTGCTTACACAAGGCATGGTTGTTGCACCTACCTTCTACCGCCTGGATGATAAGGGCAACAAGCAGTGGTTTGAGCCAGCAGAAGTTGATATCAGCACCGACAAAAAGGGTCGCCCTGTCGCTGCCACCTTGCTGGCCGACGGACAGCCAGTCTCCATAGGCGGCATCGAGAAAATGTCCAAATCGAAAAACAACGGGGTTGATCCGCAAGTGCTGATCGAGCACTACGGTGCTGATACAGCGCGGCTTTTCATGATGTTTGCCTCGCCTCCTGAACAGTCACTCGAATGGTCGGACGCCGGTGTCGAAGGCGCTCACCGCTTCTTGCGGCGCTTGTGGCGCACCGTTGGCGCCCACATTGATGGCGGCCTGGTCAAGGCTTGCGCCAGCGGCGAGAAGTTATCAGCAACGCAAAGCGATCTGCGCCGCAAACTACACCAGACCATTGCCAAGGTAAGTGACGATTACGGGAGGCGGTTACAATTCAACACGGCCATTGCTGCCTTGATGGAGCTATTAAACGCTTACGACAAAACCGCCCTGCAAGACGAGATGGGACGAGCCCTGGCGCAGGAGCTGCTTGAAACGCTGTTGTTGTTGCTCTTTCCGATCACTCCACATATAGCGCAAATGTTGTACGCCCAACTTCGCCCGGGGGTCGACGCTGCACGGGCTGACTTTCCACAATGCGATCAGGACGCTTTACAGCAGGATGTGATAATGCTGGTCGTGCAGGTAAACGGTAAGCTACGCGGCGAGATCCACGTTGCCGCCGCGGCGTCGCGAGAAGAGATTGAGGCCGCAGCCCTGGCTGCGCCAACCGTCATGTCTCATCTGCAGTCCAGGACGGTTAAAAAGTTGATCGTTGTGCCAGGTCGCCTGGTAAATATCGTCGTTTAGCCCATGCACAAATCCCCGGCTTCGCTACTATTTCTGTTGCTGATCTGTTTGTCTCTTGCCGCCTGTGGCTTCAGGCTGCGCGGCTATGATTATGGCGACGGTGGCGGGCATAGCTTGCCGTGGAAAAGTGTCTTCCTTGCCGGGGTACCGTCCAACTCGGGTTTTGCAACCCTGTTAAAAAAGCGCCTGCGCGCTAACGGCGTACAGGTGGTTAAAGAGGCCAACAAGGCAGAAGCCATCTTCGAGCAGCTGGGCGACGTGCGTACAAAAGAGGTGCTCAGCTTTAACACCCGTAGCCAGGTGCGCGAATACCGCTTGCTGCGCAGATACTCGATGCGGGTAATTGACACACAAAAGCGCTCGTTGGTGGCGCCTAACAGTGTCAGACTATGGCGTGACATTAACTATAGCGATGACGAGATACTGGCTAAAAGCGACGAGGAGCAACTCCTCTGGCGTGATATACGAAGAGACCTGGTCAGCCAGCTGCTGAGACGCTTGACGGTGGGTAAAAAATCCTCCGCAACTAATGGGCAGACAAAGAATACACAACAGACAGATAACAAGCGCTCAAACGAAGCCGTGCAGGAACAAGAATAAACGTGCAACTACGCGCCGACCAATTGCCTGCTCATCTCGAACGTGGCTTGCAGCCGCTCTATGTGCTGCATGGTGATGCACCTTTGCTGGTACTGGAAGCAGCCGATAGCATTCGGAAAGTAGCTCGCCAGCGTGGTTACAGCGAGCGCGAATCATTAGTTGTACTAGCGCAATTTGACTGGCGGCAGCTGTTGGCGGCGGCCGGTAGCATGTCATTATTTAGCGAACGCAAGATTATTGAACTCAATATCCCCAACGGAAAGCCTGGCAAAGAAGGGGGTGCCAGCTTGCAAGCTTATTGCCGACAGCTACCAGCCAGCGGCGTACTAACCTTGATCAGCCTGCCTGAATTGGGCTGGCAGGAGAAAAAAGCGGCCTGGTTTGCCGCTCTGAGCGAAGCCGGGGTTGTGCTGGAATTGAATGCGCCACCGCTGGCAGAATTGCCAGGCTGGGTTGCCTCACGTCTGCGCCGCCAGCTGCAATCCGCCGAACCTGAAGGTTTGCGCTTCATTGCCGAAAGAGTGGAAGGCAACTTGTTGGCAGCGCATCAGGAAATCCAAAAACTGGCGCTGCTCTACCCGCAAGGCGAGCTTTCCCTGGAGCAAATCAGGGCGGCTGTACTCAACGTGGCCCGCTATGATGTTGACAGTTTGCGAGAAGCCCTGTTGCTGGGCGATAGCGCGAGGTTGCTGCGTACCTTGCAAGGTTTGCGTCAAGAGGGCGAAGCGCCGACACTGGTGCTGTGGGCCATGAGCGAGGAAATACGCGCATTGGCTATGTTGCAGCGTCTGCATAGACCACCGAATGAAGCTGACTGGAGGGCAGTACGCGTATGGGGACCTCGGCAAAGGTTGCTGCGGCGGGCGTTGCAAAGGTTGCCTGAGCAGCTGCTCAACGCGTCCCTGCGCCAAGCGGCAAAAATTGACCGGCTAATCAAGGGGGCTCTGGCGGGAGGGCAAGCCGACATCTGGCTGGAATTCCGCCGCCTGGCCTTGCGGTTGAGCGCTGACGGGACAGCCGTGCGTCGCAATAAGCCCTGATCTTTACCCCTTGGGCAAACCCATGGCAATCGACATGGGAATGTTAGGACTGGAAGGATTAACAGTAACGCTACGTAATGGGATTGATAACCAGGCCCATATCTTCCATCGGAATGCCTCCCAGCAGTACGCTATCTCCCAGCACCAAGGCACCAGTGATACAGCTACGATTGCCAAATTTGGCAATAACGGGTCCAACATAGGTAGTTGGGCTTAAAGTCTATTCTCTAATATTGTTATTATTTTACAGTGACTTATAAGGTTGCATGGTGCCGGGAGAGAGACTCGAACTCTCATGGTGTCACCACCGGTGGATTTTGAGTCCACTGCGTCTACCGATTCCGCCATCCCGGCAGGGATTTGACCGTACCCGATTATCTATCATAACCAGCTTCTGTTCAATTAGGGTGTAGAGAGTGTATGAGTAAAGTTGTAATCGACATCCCAGTTGAAATCAGAGGTGCAATTTTGCAGAGGTCTCTGATTATTCTGGATTATATGGGATACTAAAGTACCTTAAAAGTACATCCATAGTAGCTTTGCAGACTTGAGGGGAACCATGGTCACCGCTAAGATCGCCACATTGACTTTCCGCATTGAACCGGAGCTGCAAGAGAGGCGTTGTGCACGTCTGCGGAACGAGAGCATCGTTCCATCGCCAACATGGTGGTGGTGTTGATCATCAATTACAACAAGCACAGCGAACGTAGCGATATTCCCGTCGATCTGGATCGGCTTCAGGGCTCAACGGGACGGCGAAATGCACCAATCAACGAAGAACAATAAGTAACAAGAGACCGGATATGGCGGGTAACGGAAAACCTGCCGGTCACAAGGCTATTCGTCGAGGAGATCATCCTCGAGTGTCGCAAGCATCGCATCACCAGGGTGGACATTCTTGGTTTCGAATTCGAGATGGGTCTGTTCCCCAATGTGCTCGACGAG
>Ga0209562_1000750_pt1 | contig 11539 bp, 7 predicted proteins | sample WorMetvacBELIZE2_FD_187399 | JGI IMG/M metagenome (GOLD analysis project Ga0209562, IMG submission 187399) | Marine gutless worms symbiont microbial communities from Max Planck institute for Marine Microbiology, Germany - Olavius vacuus BELIZE.2... | ecosystem: Host-associated > Annelida >...
GTCCGTGTGTTCGTTTGTTCGCACCCTATAGATCACAATTTAAGAGCGATCTTCACCGAACACATACACAGATAGCACCTGTCCGGGAAGGAACTATTTTGTTTTATGGAAAGTAAGTCAAAGTCTACCAAGAAATAGGCAAAAATTCAAAAATTCAACGTTTCGAGATAGGGCGTTTTGCCATCATGGAAATAAGTTTTAAATGGTGGCATGAGATTAGGGTTAATGTTAACCATAGGTATGGCGGATCGGTGTTGAGCATTTAACAGCCTTAAAAACTCTGAAATGAAAAATGAAATGAAAAGTGCAATGATTTAAAGTGCGTTCAAAAACCGACTCAGAGCCGGCTTAGTCTAACACACCATGCAAACAAATCCAGCCGTTGAGCAGATAAAAACATTAAATGGTCCGAGAGTCCGTGGAATATCAGTCCGTCTGGAAAAGGTTTCCTTAAGAACGAGAGGTTGACTAGATGCACTGGACCTCACACGGTGACAAATATGACGGCTGAATAAGCCGACATTGGATGATCACAGACACTTCCGCAAACATTACGGGTATATGCCTAAGACCACTGGTTAAAGTGTAATGAGACGCAATGGAACGCCGTTCTCCCACCTCCAATTTATGACTCAAAGCGTTTCCCCACCTCAGATTGTTATAATGCTAGAAAGAGGCACACGACTATTGTCGGGGGCCCAAACCTGAATGTAGCGTTCCCCCACCTCTAATTTTGCACTTTAACCACTGCCTAAGACTATGTCAGTAGATCAAGGTGGGCCTTTCTCATTGCACGGCTCGGCGAGTCTTGGCTACGTCAATAGCCTATACACCGCTTCGGCGCTTCCCGTACTGTACTGTTCTACTGCAGTGGCGTCACTAGAGGGGTACGGGGGGCGGACCGCCCCGAGTGACACCCTCCAGGGGGGTGACACCCGAAGGAAATAAAATTTGGGGGGGGGGCAAATTTACAAGGAATAGTGGAGAAACGAGGTCAGACAGATAAAAAAGGTGACACCCCACCCTGGAGGGGGTGACACCCGAGTGAAAGCAATAAAAAAGCGATAGTGACAGTGACAGCGATGAGCAAAAAAGGTCGCCAGGTTTTTCAGGAAAAAAATAAGGGGTGACACCCTCAGTTGCCGCCCCGGGTGTCACCCACCCTAGTGACGCCACTGTTCTACTATTCAAGTGTATAGGCTACTGCAGTGGTCGGAATCTGAAACTCATAAACCAGAGATGCGCGGACACGCACATAGGCGTCCGCTTCCGCGACCGCAGGAATTATAGTCGAGAAGAGTCCGCGACCGCACAATTGCATATCTTGGTAAGCAACGGCATGGCAGAAACTTGGGGCGTGCAACATCACGAAACACGTTAACGGTGAAGTGCAATAAAAACAAACACCTCAAGTTTAGTCTATTCTATATGGCTGATTCTATACGCCTGCTGTGTGGTTACATTACTGATACGAGCACATTCCGGAAACGACTCAATAATGTACTTTTTGATCGTGCTTACAACTGACTATTGCTGGCGCTCCTGGGCGAGTCGTATAGCGGCGCCCTACAAATCTCGCGTTGATTGATTGATTGATTGATTGATTGATGGTCTGTTGTATATGTATAGACGTTTTTTCACTTCCATTTTTTGGAACCTAACAGTGCTCAGCTTCCTCCCCCCCCCAAAAAAAAATGGACTGTCTGGAAAAGGCATATCCTGTTGCAATACTGGTGCACTTTTCGAAGTTCGTAACGCCTGTAAATAGCAGGATCTAAAACCCGGAAGAACGACCTACGACTACCGCGAGTAGCCTAGGCTATATTATACAAAAAAGCACTAATAAAAACAGTGTGTTATAGATGCAGGCAAACTGATGTCGTTTTGGTGACATGGATGGAGAACTGTGGCAACGGTGAAATGCATCAAAGTTAGTACTCCAGGGTTTAGCATAACACTGACATAACAAGAGCACTTGGAGAGCGCAGACTTCCGCCAAGGCCGATCCGGTTCCGATCCAGAGTCCGTATCCCGAATCCAAAGATACATCTATGACACAATTTTCACGACGATCCGATATAGTTTTTACGCAAAACTCATGCTAACAGACAGACCGAAGGACTGCAGATAAACAGAAAGACATGCAGACAAACGTCAGTTATGACATGCATGATGATGATGATGTGCGATGATTTAAAGTGCACTTAAAAGCTAACTAGAATCAAGCTTAGCCTAGCACACAATGCCAAAGTTAAAACCGACATGCCTGAGAAAAACGAAAAACAGCTGGAGTCCGTGGAGTCAGTCCGGTAGGTGGAAAGGTAGAAAAGTCGACTCATGCAGACATGCAGACAGGCATAGGACAGACAAGCAGTAAACCAGACACACATGTATATCTCATTCTAATAAAGGGTCTAATGTTACTGCGGCCATTAGCCACCAAACTCTTCTTTTAAATTTGCTTACAGTTATTATCAAGCTACTTTTGCACAAAAGTGCTAAGAAGTGCATTTTGTTCGCGCTTGTTGCGAGAGCTCGGGCATTTGAAGGACATCCCCAAGCCATCCCATCCACGCCATATGATTGCATGTAGGCTACATTTTCTGCTTTTGGTATAGGCGTGGACGCTTCAGCTATGTCGAGTCAGAAAGTTAACGGGTGACAGGCCCAGTCCCCATGAAAGGCCTAGTAGCCTACCTGCTATATTTAGGCTCTACCGGCAGTGGCATTTACGTAGTTATGACTAACGACAACAACCAGATAGGCCTACCGGTTATCGCGGAAGTGTTGGCTGTTTGTACGGTGTATATAGGCGTGCTGTCGGTACATATACGACCGTGCACCCGTACTGTAGCAATCACAACAGCGGTTATAAGCACATACGTTCAGCATACCACACCTCCTTAGCTTAGACACCACATTATGCCTTGTACATCCAGTTCCTAGTGCAGAGCTTACTATATCTGCAGCACGAGTTTTCCGCGGGGGGGAGGTCGTGGTTCGCAGTGGCTGTATACTCCGTGACAGGAGTTCTTAAGGCACATTATTTATCAGCATTAGAGAATTATTTATAGTCATGCCTTGCTGAACAACAAGCCAACATTGGCATGCGGGCTCTGATTTATGATGCGTAACGGCCGGGGAGGGCGTCTATACTAGCTGTTTGTTGCGACGATAAACGCGCAAGGACGTCATTGCTCGCGGGCCAAACTCGGCAAGCTAGAGCTACCGCACATTTCCTTGTTCTCATGCCCACTCGGTCTGCTATCGCCAGTAAAACAGAAAAGAACGAAGTGGCTGACAGAAATTCGCCGAACGTGCGGGACCCCTCAGGCGCGCAGGGCGCTGGCTCTGTACCGCAGTACAACACCCTAATAATGGATTAATAATTGCGTAACACACTCAGAAGCAGCGCAAAATATTATATAGAGTACACAGGAAACCATTAGAAATGGTAGCAACTGCGATGCATTGCAAGTTGAGGCCGCCGACGTCGCGCCGGTCTTTTGGGCTTTAATTGAGAAGTAGATCAGCTATCGCAGACACATCGAGCTGCAGGGTGGGCTAGTTATGGCCAGACGTTGAAGACTGGAACTGGGAGACAATATTTACGGACATTATACGTCTGTCTTCAACCACTGTGACGTATTTGGCCAGCAAAGCAATCTAATTCGGTGAAAAAAACGCAAAATAAAGGCTATTACGCCGTTCAAGGTCATTCAAGGTCATCGAGGTCGCTATCAATCGAAAGCAGGTATGCGATTCTTATTAGTGATTAATACTAACTCACATCCTATCTCGTACAATTTCGGAGTTATTGCAGCTTCTTGTTCAAACTGTTGATACTGCGTTTTTGAGCCACCTTTTGGGGTGGGGGTTTAGGGAAAACAGACGATGTTCATTTTACACTCATTGAAAAGCACGTAGGCTAGTCGACTTCCTAGTGTTAATTGAACATATTTCGCTAGATGTTACGGCTGAGGCGCTACGGGTGAAAATATATAGAAAATCGGCGATTTCGCTCCAACGTGGTCAGTTTGACTCAAAATTTCAGATAGAAGGAGACGTCCCCCGCCAATCATTTTCGCACAGATAGTTAGGTCAATGAATGCCTTACTACTTTGTCGTTGACAGTTTTCAAACAAAGAAACTTTGTAGCAGACTTTATTCAAGCGAAATGCGACTTTATACTGCAATCGGCCGTTTTGCTTTTTTGAGCCCTCTTTGGGGGACTTAGGGGGTAACGTACGATGATCATCATTGGAAAGCGCGTAGTGATTGAACTTCCTATTAGTGTTTACTGAACGTACTTTTTCGATAGGTGTCACGGCTGAGGCGCTACGGGCGAATATCGGTTCAAAATCGACGATTTCGCTCCAACGGGAGCCTTTTGACCCAAAATTTCACGTAGAAGGGGTCATCCCCCATCAACCATGATTCTTCTTCTCAGAAAACTAGGCTAAATGATCGTTTGAAAGGTATAAAAATCTGGACAGATTTTTCTCCCGTTTTGTCACAATCCACGCGTTCGACAGACGGACAGAATTCTCATCGCTAGACCGCGTCTGCATTCCATGCAGCGCGGTAAAAACGAGGACCATGCACCAGCCGACGAATTCAGCGATCATTCCACAACCTCCGCGGACCCATATAATGCACCTACATGCCAAATTTAAGCGAACTGAACAGTGCGCGGCGGAGTTGTTGAGGTTTAAAACCATAATTCCCCACTCCCCCGAATTTCGTGGGCGATATTTCCGTCTTGTTCTTATCACTATACCAAATTTGGAAGTAACACAGGCGCATAATCCCGATCGCAAGGCACTTAATTTCAGATATACTGCTATGTCTGGAAGCGTATCAAATGTGACTGGGGTCAAATTTCACACTTTATGACTCCTTGAAAATTAGAGTACGGATGGGCGAAATATGTGCGTAACCAGTTAAGCATAGGCCTAACACACAACTTTTCCTACACTTATAGCATGGGTCCGCTGTGCGGGCTGGCAAAGTCATAGATGTCCCAGTGTCCCAGGTAACGTTCAAATAAACTTCAACTGGGCAGATTAGCTTGGTATGTGGCCACTTGCACTCACTGTCCCTGTTTCTTCGCGCATGCCGGCGAATTACCGGTGACGTCAGCTGACCTGCATAAGTCTGCGACTGACAGAACCGCGCGTAATCTTACCTGTATTGCAGAAGATCGGACAACACGGATTGTAACAACGAAAGCTTGGCGGTACGACGCCAGAAACGGTCTTAGAAATACGCGTCGTAGCGAAACAGAGAAGTCGTAAGGCTTAACGTGTGACGCAATGTATACAGCCAGGCTAACATGCAGCAAAGCGGACGTATGAATATGAAGTGCGTACGTTGCTGTTGATTATGTGTCTGCTGCAATATCAGTCGGCAACCAGCGAACCGTATAGGCAGGCCTATTCACTTGTATACGGCGGCACAAGCTAGGCTTGTTGTGCTTGCAGCCTATTGCTAGCACCGGCCTATAACTCAATAATAATACATGGCAAGCCTCTATAGCCACTGTACGCTGTATGCTTGTTGTGTCTATGCCTACGTCCCGATCGTCCGTCTATTAAACTCTGTAATTACTGGTTCCGTTGTTAAATGATGCTAGTTTCTTGCAGTCCTGTCAATGGGACATACTTAGGTTTTTAGGTTCCTGGTTTTCGTAGCCATCTGACAGACTGAAGACAGCAGCAGACACCATAATTACGATTAGTTTCACTTTAAGGTTTGGCGAGAGGCTAATTAGGTGTGGTCTGGGAAGCGAATTAAGCTTCTCTCCAGTAGAGATTTGGGGCGCGCAACGCAACGTGGTGAAGCAGCGCAGCATTTACTACATTTACCAAGCACCCCAGTACCTCGGCGACCTCTGCCAGTCTGTATCCAGTGTCGCCTCCAGACAACACCTTCGCTCTACCAGCTGAGGTCTTCTCGTCGTGCCTCGCTATCGTCTCAGCAGTTACGGTCGGCCGACTTTATCTGTGGCCGGCCCTGGGATATGGAACCGGTTGCCAGACAGTTTGAGAGACCCGGCCATCAGCAGAGACTCCTTCAGACGTTCACTGAAGACGTTTTTTTAAATTTTCAGCTTACTTGTGTACATAGTGCATTAGAGCTTTTTGGACGATGCGCTCTACAAATTTACTTAATTACTTACTTACTATCAGAATTGTCTGTCTGTCTGTCCATCCGTCCGTCTGTCTGTCACACTCGTGATCCGCGTCTCAAAACACTTTTCACGACAACAGCATACACAGCGATGTATCTCGTTTAGGCCAAATGTCGCAGTCATGCGTTTAAGATTTCACGAGTGTGTTAAAGAGAGGCACCCCCTCCCGTCGAGGGCCAAAATTTGACCAATAATCCGCCATATCTCGGAAACGGTGCATCATAGGATGTAAAGTATTATTATTATTCATACATATAGGAAGTCGCATACGGGCTTACAATTGGTACCGAAAGTGGTGACCTTGAATGACCTTGAACGGCGTACTGGCCGATTACGTTATTTCACCGAATTCGGTAGTTTGGGTGACAACACGTCACAGTGATCGAAGTTAGGCATATACTGTCTGCAATAAAAATGTAGCCACAAACTCTAGTTATCGGTAATATGACTTATGATGATATTCTCAGCGATACAAAGAGTACGTTAAAGAGATGTACCCCCACTCGAAACCGAAAATTCTACTTTGCAACGTTGCGCGGCCATCTCAGCAATAGCTGAGCTCTGTTCTTTACTTTTAGGCTGCCTGATCTTTAAACGTTTAAAACGTTTTGTGTTTTTGAACGTTTTCTAGACATTCGACCTGTAATCTCTCAGACGACCGAGAGCACTGCAGCCACGCCAGAAATATAGCAGAGGTTTGGTTCTACGCCAGTGTAGTAAAAGTGAGTCAGAAATTTTCTCACTTCTCTCCACTCTCGTAATTTCGACTGGGGAGGGGGTCAAAAATCCTATATTTTTGCGTTTATTTTCGATTCCATTTGCCTCTGAGTCACGCTTGTTTCGAAATGGAGCAACATATTGGCAGTTCGAAAAGTGATTTGGAGCGCAGATGATAGGCCTAGGTCCTGTCCGAATTTGGTGTCACTTCGACCCGCCTATAACTCCGAGAATAAACCGAACAATATTGTCTGCCTCCCGAAAAAACGCCACATGCAGCGTCGCCGGGTGTAGTTTGTCGCTGTCCGAAACGATAAGTTTTCAGTGGCCGCCTGAACAGTGAGAGACTTTTCCACAGAGCAGATGGTAGTCTGTTGTCAGCGAGCGTTTAGCTCAGCTTATCATATGGCTAGTCGAAATCTCTCTCTCTCCTTCTCTGACTGTCTGTCTGCCTGTGTGTGTTAACCGGTGCACGTAGAGACCTGTAGCCTATCCTGCACGCACAGACCTCCTGACGAACCCTGATAACAAACCCGACTAGATTAGTCTCTCGTTATTTGGAGGGATATGCCCCTAAAGCACCCAGAAAAATAGGCGTGAATAGGCATTTCAAGCTAAATTGCCAAAATGCATGTATAACTTCGATGGCCCAAACCGTAACCGCCGAACTTATAGACTTGTAATCTTGCATGGGGATTGGACACCCACCCGGACAGTTTTCCCCATTGGACATTCCGGCCGCAAATCAATGAAGCCTAAGTAACGAAAAGTAACAAAGCACTGTAAATTACCGAATAAGTAGGTACACGTAGTCGCTACACAACGACAAATCACTTATGGAAATTTTTACAACATCTTCATGCAATTTACATTAGGGCTTACGTTTGAAATACCAGCGGAACCTGCCCACTGACTGGCACTGACTGAGTACTGACTGACAACCTGGCATGGGAAAGAAAAATTTACTTACTGATGCGATTTAAATGGCTTGTTGTTGCCACGGTAACGAATCGTGTGACGTAATCAGCAACGTTCGGTGCGCAACCATATTGAGGTTGATATTTTTGTATAGATCTTTGCCTTCATATTATATGAGATCGTTTTATCGTTATTATGGGAACCAGGACTAACTCAATTATTCGGGCTTTATTTGACCGAAGATTGGAACGGTACGTTGTTTTTATGTGGAGTGATAAAGCACGGCACGGACGTGGCCAATATACTTCTGACCACAATATAGTAAACGAGAAATGTTGAATTGTAAGCTGTTCAAGAAGGAAAAATATGGTTAATGGAAGCATTATGCCGTATTTTGGTTAACTGCGGAGTTTCAAGCAATTTCAGTTGATTCTTTATTTCGCCCACTGACATGGGCGTAGATCATGGGGGACGGCGCGGACTTGACGGGGGGACAAGTCTCCCAGAATTTGGAGTAGGGGACGCTAATGCACATTGTCCCGTCAGATTTTGTCATATATGTACAAAAAGGAGCGTTCTGGGGCCTTCAAAATTGTTTCGGCCGGGGCTTTACCCCGGAGCCCCGGACCCCGCTGGGGGAGCTCATGACGCTCCCCAGACCCCCTAGTCGCTGGGGAGGGGACACCCCTCCAAATGCCATTCCTCTCTCCATCAGATCTTCACATACCATAGCAACATTTAAAAATAACCTTAAAACTTTTTATTTTGGTACCACCCTCCCACGACCCTCAGCCTAAACACACCACCATCGGCGCCTCAGATTCGGGTTTCACCATCCGACAATGTGCACCTTACAAATTTGCGTATTGTATTGTATTGTATACCTCACCCCACTCGGGAGCGACCTATCTTCGGCGCTCGCCATGCGTTCCCCAGAATTCCAGCCAGATCTACGCCTATGCCGACTGGCACATACTCTTGTCTAAAATACGTACTCCGCTGACCTCGATTCATCGATTATTCGACATTCATAAGACACAGGTCCAAAGATGGGTATAGTAGCAAGGTTAGTTTATTAAGGGTGAAAGTTTCTTCAGGGTCGTTTGCATTAACGTTACTGAAAATATTATACGCAAGTCCAAATTATCTATAGGGTGGGGCAAAAAGAACTGGACCATTTTTAAAAGTGTATAACTTTTTCATATAATGACATAGGAAGGCGTTCTATATATCAAAATGTTCAGCTCTTTATCAGGAGTAAAACTGATATTCTGAATGTCACCATATTTAAATATTCTTTGCGTACGTTTGGAGAAACTATACTACACCGAAAATACCAAATAATTTAAGCCATGATAAATCCGACCATGTTTGATAGTCTGTAATTCGTGTATATGATGACGCAGAAAGGTGATTCATATACCATAGCGTTCAGTACTTTATCTGAAATAATACTTAAGTGTTGCATCTGGCACAGTTAACTATTCTTTGCAGCAGTGTGATGAAACCATACATACGGACTGATTCCACGGGTTTTCGGACCGATTCCACGGGTTTTTATTCTGCTCAACGGCTGGATTTGTTTTCATGGTGTGTTAGACTAAGCCGGCTTCAAGTCGGTTTTTGAACGCACTTTAAATTATTGCACTTTTCATTTTCATTTCATTTTCACTAAAATGGCGATTCACCTGTTATTCACCGTTCACAAGTTACGACCACTTCATGCGTTCTCCAGCATGTTGGATATGATCGAAGCAAAGAAATTGATACATCAAAACGTTCAGTAGTTTATCTGGAGTAAGAAAAGCTTTTTCGGAAATTAAAAAAGTCGTTTTCAAATGTATTATTCATACATACTTCAGGTTATTCATGTTATCTCAGAAAAAAAAACCAAACTGTTACCCCCTTACCCACCACACCTGAAAAATGTCACCACACTATCTTGTAAAATTTAAAACTTTTACATCTGACTGCAGGTAATGTTGTGTTCCTCAAAATTTTGGTGAGTCTGAAAAGAGCCAGTTGTCAGTTGGCATCAGTGGCTTTGAGAATGACTGACCAAAGAGATAACAAAACTACCATAGAATAGGGCTAAGCAGACAATAGAAAGCAGTAAACAACAGTAAGTAAACAGATAAGCTGCAGTACAACAGTTACAGTTTGTTTCTTCTGAGATAACGTAATAATCTGAAGTCTGTATGAATAATACTGTTGAAAAATGACTTTTTTTGGATTTTCCCAGGTAAAGTAGTTACAGTATACAGGTAAGGTGGGCAAATGTATAAGCTATTGATGTCGAATTTTCTGAGGATTTCATGCACCAAAAATCATTAAAATCGGTTAATTTTTTACAGAGTTATTGGAAAAATAAAAGGTGGACGTTTTTTGGACACAGTGTATTTACTTTGCATTTGTGTACTTACATATTCTGTATGGTATTGAAATATGTGCTAATGCAAGCAGTATACGTTTTAGATAATAATAAATTAACAGTTAATAATAAATTATTGCATCTTGCAAAAGCAACCATACAAATTCCATGTTAAAGAATTGTATTTCAATTTTGATACTTTAGCCGTTCCAGAGTGCATAGATTTTGCAACTGTGGTGTCGTATATATTTTGCAAGTGTAACTGTATAATGTTTTGTAGCTTCTAGAGAACTCTGGACTCGCCACTGACTGTGTCATCGGCTGGTGACACAGGAACCTTATGACGAGTGGTGTGAGCGGTTTATCTGGCGGCAGCATGCAAGTATTTGACTGCCATGCTGATGCGGAGACTGCGCCGAAAGCCAGAGCAACCGGCTCATCATCCGGTTGGTGGTTTAGTTATCGTTGCATATAAACCCTTCTCGCAGGCCATAACTGGCGAAGCAGGTATTGTTTGAGTGGCGTCTGTGCCTGTGTGTCTGTGTGTCTGTCCGTCACAAAAACTGAAAAAAACTACTAGTGATCAGCAATTAACTGATGTAACTTGATGTATGTGCTATGGTGAACAACAGAAAAGATTCGATTTTGGTGACCTTGACATTTGACCTTGAAAGCCATTTTTGTGTGTTTTTAGCATAGAAAATTAGCTACGGTAATTGCATAAATTATGCAGATCTAAATATTTCTATGATGCATGCGCGTGCACTGTCACTTTTCTGCCCGCTGTTTTCGCTGTGACGTCTTTATATAGTATTCTTGCAAGGTAAACACACTGGTTTTCGTCATATTGTTGCAAGTGTGTAAAGTGATTTTTTAATCGGTAGCAAATTTTGATGTTTTACCTGTATAATCTTGTACGTTGGGCCCAGTGTCTTTTTCTGGTGTAGTTTGCGTCTGTCAGGTTATAATGAAAATACCGTTATTGGTATCCTTTAACAAAAATGCTCATTCAGAAACGAAGAGCTCGTCAACGCAGTTGTACTATTCATAGCGCTCAATATTCCATCAGTTCTATTCACGACATCACAATCAAATGCAAAAAAAAACAGCTCGACAAAGCAGTTCGTACTATTCAAAGAGTTCATTTCATTTATCGTTTATATAACATAACAATGCTACAAAAACGTAACAATTTCATGTCCTGCATTTTCATGCCTTGCTACTTGATCTGGCATTTTGACGTCCTGCATTTTCAGCCCCCGCCCTCCCCCCGCCTCAATTCACACATACGATTCACGATCATGTACGGAATACACACTGGCAGATGCCCGGCGTATCTC
>Ga0209562_1000751_pt1 | contig 11537 bp, 6 predicted proteins | sample WorMetvacBELIZE2_FD_187399 | JGI IMG/M metagenome (GOLD analysis project Ga0209562, IMG submission 187399) | Marine gutless worms symbiont microbial communities from Max Planck institute for Marine Microbiology, Germany - Olavius vacuus BELIZE.2... | ecosystem: Host-associated > Annelida >...
TAGTTCGTAAAATTCTACTTTTTAGAAAGTAGATACCAAATAAATCTACTTAAGTAGAGTAACGAAGTAGATCTACTTCGTTACTTGACAACACTGCAAAGATTCATTTGCGTTTATCTGCGTATTTTTGTTTTTTTTTCACTACTGCATTGGTGCATTTTTAGGAGACTGGTTGGGTGGACCTGATGGGATTGAAGCCTAACCTTCAGAGCCTATCATCTTTCAGTGCTTTGAGACTGTTGGCTTAGTCAACTGAGCCATCCCCATGACCTGTAACGTGTTTGGATTGACGTTAAACCTTACTCAACTTCAACTTAACACTTCCAGTAAAATGTTCCCATCAGCTTTTTCTTGTGTATCTTCAGTTTTCACAAGTTTTTACCGACTTCAGTCTGGTTGTCCTAGTGTCTAAGTCTTAAGTCATAACAGTTACAAGTGTGTGAATCAAACACAATACTAGAAGAATCCATTCAATTTTTATTCATTACCAGCAACTCAAATTCATTGAAATTTTCAATATGCAATGGGAAGTGTCAGCACCATATCCTACACACTTCTGAAAAGAAAAAATTATGCATATATTGCATGCATCTGGATTTCCAACAATTTACAGCCTAGAGCACAAACATGTACAGGTGAAAAACAACGGCAAATGGTTATCACTACTGCACATCAAATTTACGTCAGTGACACGGTGTAAGCTTATTATTAATTATGTAAACTCTGTTAAACTAATTCAATACAGCTTACTCTAACTTAAGGGAGTCATGTGTGTTTATTTGCAGTCATGCAGTGCATGCACGTTTTTAATAAGTAGCATGGAATATGAAGCATTTGGTTACTGAAACTTAACAAACAGCATTCATCTTATCTTTCTGTTCGATCTGAACTCTAAAAAAATTGTTGGTACTTACGGTTATTTTTACATATCCATTCATTAAAAACAAACATGCTTACAGCATGGAATACAAGTCTGTTTCAGATTTAAAATCAATCATTAGTGATATTGGTCCAGACACTATACCTAATATATCAGCCTGCATCTTACATGTAAATCAGCTGCAAATGGTAACAGTGAACAAAGTGCCCTTCCTAATGAACAAAATGCAATCAAATGAAAAAGTGCCAAACAAAAAACCACATGCATTAATATTCCAGGACTAGTAATAAATATTTAAATATTTGAAGTATTCAACAAATTCAAGATATGCAACTTTTAGCAGTCTGCTATATAATCAAATATATGCCATGAGGCCTCAGCTGGTGCAAATGATAAGAAGTCACGGCAAAAGGCATTAATGTACGGAACAATTTACTACTGCCACAAATGCAAAAAAGTGACAAACATGTGGCAGCACAATTTGCTGTTATTACTTAATCAAATGTATGCCAGTAATGCAGTGAATTTTACTACTGCAGTAAGACATGAATAGTGCAGCACTGTAGTTGGCTGGCATTATGCAGTTAAAACTCTTACTGAACTGCAACAGAACAACAGCTCAAGACAATGTAGCAGTCACCAGTGACAGCCAACACTGAGTAGCAAGCCACATACAGACAACAGGCAGTGGTGCTGTGCAGGCATCAGATTTCACTCGTAGCAAAATCGTCATGTGCTGCACAATTAGACAGTGTCTGTCACAGCACTACTTCTGATGTCCTCATAGTTGATTGATTGATTGAGTAAGGCTTAACGTCCCACCAAACACATCATAGGTCATATCGGGGACAAATTTTTACGGGTCAAATGATGTCCTCATAGACTTTTGTCCACCTTACTGGCAATTCTAGTAGAAATCTAGTAGAATATGACGAATGAAATGTAACTATAACAATTCTGTGAAAATCATCACTTACTATTTAATATTTCCAGTGTAAAAAAGAGAAGTGACTTGCTACGTCACGTGGATCACTGGACTGGAATGCTTCATATGTTGCGCCGTCGAATTACAATCACAATTATGCAACGAAGTCCTGACCGAGTTTTGCATATGGAAAAACGTATGAACCTTTGATGCTGAAACCAAAAACTAACAACAAATACCCAATTTTGTTGCACTGATGCAATCTAAATAATTGTCAGTATGTTGTAAAAGACATGTTTGCAAAACTCAGCCGACTTCACGCGTTCATATCCATCGAATGCAACCAAAAACATCCCACTACAAAAAGTGGAATGTTTTTAGCAACATCCAAATACAGAATGATTCCACTGACTGTAGATTTTTGAGGTAGCATACTACCATAACGCATTCAGTCAGTGGAATAATGTACAGGCATGGCAATAGCACTTGCACAGCCATGCTTGCACATGTTTAGGACATATTTCATGTACGTGAATGGTGCACATGAAATGTGTTCAGTTATGTCAAGTGTTTGCATTCTGCCTCAGCAACCTCGGAAGGAGTCAGCAAAATGTAACAATTGACACAAATCTGCATTTTACTGCTGAAAATGCACACTATGCATGCTCCGCAACCGAGCATGCCAAAACTCGGTTCAGAGTTTTGCTATTTTTCATTACTTACTCACTTAGAAACTGGCTGACATACTGTTGCACAAATAATAGGCCAACTAAAGATGCTAGGCTTTATCCACTGCATACATGTATTACCATTTACAAACATACCGGAAATTATTATCAGAGCTCAAGATATGACCAGGTACTGTGAGGTCAATCGGGTACTTCATGCCAACGAAAAGCAGCATCTGCTGCTGCTGTGTGACTTTGTATCTGTTAACAGTGGACACTTCACGAGCATTACTGTCTCGTTGAATGGTGTGTATCTTCTATCATTTGATGCAACAGTATGGCTGCCTCAAACTATCCTCTTACTTCCACTCCATCTTTCATGTTCCAACATGTTCAACAACATTGCAATTTCCGCTCAAAACACGGATGTTCCCCGAAACACATCGCATTGAAAAACAGCGTCAAATATTTTGTTTACCCCGTTACACAAGACCCATCTCCGCAAGTTGTTGAACACTTTGTGAACACCACAATTTCACAAACCCATCCCATTTGTCTTCCCAGACAAGTGTTTTCACCAGACTACCCACCACCCCTCATCCTCTAACACAAGTACAAACCCGACAAAGATACTGTAAAACCCATAAAGGACGATGAACTCTGCCACAACATGCCTGCATGACATTGTAATACACGGCACACTGTTGGCCACATTTGTAACGTTATGCACCAAATACACGCCAAGTGTGAATGACATGAATGGGCTTTACAGTATACAGAAAAACAACACACTGCGCTAACGAAATGCATCAAACCACGTTTTCTGCAAAAGGGTGACCAATTTCATTTGCAGTGAAATTTCCACCTTCCTGGCTCTTCCACACCACTATCCACACCGTTTAATATCAGTTGCAAAATACGTAGTCATACCATACTAGCAGACAGGTCTCAACACCCTGGATCTGCCAGGTCGGTGGTGGTCACCCTGCCTAAGATCAGCCAGTGACGAATACAGCACAAGACGGACGCAAGTTTCTATCCTGATCTGAGGACATAACAGTCACCATGATCTACAGTTTTGTGAACTGTATCACCTGACTGTATGACATCGTACAGGAGCAAATGGCATATCATGAGCCACATGCCGAATGACTACTTCTCATTCACTCAGACCACCCAAACACACACACAAACCACACACAGACCAACCTGCCGACAGACAAACAAACACGCATACTATCGATGATGCTTGCCATTTCACAAACAGGTAAACACAGCGAAAACACATGAGCACCAGAGCAACCGGCATATGTCGGCCGCACAGTCTTCGATACAAATTAACATATTAACCTAGAATGACACAGCAGACACCCCACAAGTCTGCACCGACACTTAAACGTATCACTGAAGCTGCAATAGTCCCGACAAATTCTGTCGCAGTACTAAAACACAGCACTGCCGTACTTTGTGCCGTTGCTGCCACAGCCCAGCCCAGCCCTGCGCCCATTACACTCCCGATGCACAAGGTCAAACCCGCAAACAATAACCACCGCAGCAGATCATCAGCTGAACTAACACCCAAAATAAATAAACTGATACTAGTATACACGTAGAAAGTCCATCGTGTAACAACAATGGACCCGCAGACTGTATACTACATCACTCAGAAGTTCCCAAATAATAATATAAACTACCGCTATTCACTCACGACCTCGCACCAACGTCACAGCTGATGAGTAGAGCAGAAAAGTGGCAGAACGAATTACTGCAGTGACAGCAGTAAACAAGGCACTCGGTCCATCAACAACTCTTGCGACCCCTCTAACTCCGAACGGGTGTGCGCTGGCACGCACGAAACTGAAATTCTAACAAACAAAAGAGAACAGAGAACTTGGCTGAAAACAATCCGCCAGACGGCGCCAACCACGCATACCTATCCGAGCTGGTCAGCACCAAACGATCATTTACATGTGCACATATATTTACAACGCACGCACCGAGATGGCAGTCGGGGACAGCAGACAGTCCTGGACGACTGCCACCTGCTATTCACGCTCTTGAACGGCAGCAGCCGGCTGACTGCTGTCACCGTCCTTGGCATCTTCTGTCTGCTGCTGGTACTCAGCTACATACAGCTCCTTGTCAATCACCTTTGGAATGGGCTTAATCTCCGTGCCGAGCTCCTGCTCTATCTTGTGGAGCGCAAACCTGCCCATCACACAGCATAATCAACTGATTTATAAAGTGCTTTTACTTTAATACTACGACATTCTGATAATCACAACGTGTAATCTTGCCAACTAATACAGAAATCCATTCTTCCACATTCATTTGCTGAAGCAGTCATACTATCTCTCTTTGCAAAGTCTTCTGCTATTTCAAGCAGATCATGACAGACTTTTCATGCATGACTCCATGCATTTCTGTCTAATGCTATATCTTTCAACTGTATACAGGTTCTATTTTAGATGACATCATGTAAGTGATTCTCTTTTTTTCCTGCCACAAGTAGGTCATGACACAAAAGATAAGCACATCATAAATGCATTACCATAACCTTTTAAAATTTATGCTCAGAGGCAACGACACCATACAGCCCGAGTCTCACTGCAATGGGTGACCATGAGGAGTGTACAAATAAACATACCATCTATGTATTAAACCAGCCACCAAAGCCAACTCAGCCTCGACATACTCCACGGGTAGGTACCTAGTGGCAGGCGGCAGCCACATCAACAACCAGTGATATTAACATGAACTTGGCTCAGGTCACAAGAAATGGGGATGAGCTCCTCGGAGACTGGCACTATGCCTACAGATATTTCATCTATTTCACATTCTAATCTTTAAATTGTTAAAAACTACCTCATTATTATACTGCTTCAATAGCTGCACTTGACCGTGACGTGAGAATTACCGGTCGTCATAAGTGATGAGGTTGATAGCGATGCCGAAATGTCCATATCGCCCTGATCGACCGATGCGATGCAAGTATGTCTCTGAGTGCTTCGGGAAGTCAAAGTTAATGACGACATTCACTGCCTGGATATCGATGCCTCGTGTGAATAAGTCTAACGCACAAACATCAGCATATTCGCTATCACTCACAAAAACACTAACTAATTAAACTGCATCCTAAGGAGCACAGAACTAGAGGCTGCCATTAGCTCCCAAGGCACTGCCCTGCGGGTCGAACACTGACCCGATGAACCCATCTGAGATATATGGACTCACCCTCAGTGTTTACTAAACAGTAGGGATGCACCGGATAGCATTTTTTGGTAAAATGGCAGAACCGGATAGTGCCAAATAGCAGATAAGATATGCAGCTGGAACCGGATAGTGCACTGTTATACGGTTTACAGTTCATTCCCCAAATTTTCTGACACTGTGTCGTGACAACGGATTATATGCAAATAAGTCAAAGTTACTTTGCATGCACATAATGACAAATCACCACACACTCATTGAACTCAGACACTATATGTGTACTGTATGTTCAATGTTGAAATACAGTGAAAGTCTAAAAGAAAACAACACACAATAAATAAGTAAACTATCCGGTAACTTGCCACCGGAACCGGAAATAAAAAACGGCCGGATATCCGGCAAACCGGAACCGGGTATCCGGTGCATCCCTACTAAACGGTGAGTTGACACCTCTCATGCAGTGGCTGTTAGGTTGAAATACTAAACAGCTTTAAATGTCCACGTAAATAAAAATGACAATTTCTGAGCAGCAGTTTTGCAGTTTTTAGCGTTCAAGTTCACGTTCGCTATATGTCATCGGCCGTCCGTCTGTCGTCTGTCTGTAACATTCGTGCACCCTACTCAGGCGATTGAAATTTTCGGCAATGTTTCTACACCGTTTGGTACGCTGGCCATCTGCTGACATTCAGGTAAAATTTTACGGAGATCGTCCCAGGGGAACCCCTCCGTCGGGGGAGTTAAAACACAAGAGGGGTAGCCGAATATAGCGACTTTGAAATTATCGAACGCTATATCTCAGAAACGGTGCAAAATAGGAGCTACGTTTGTATTAATCACTAATAGGAAATCGCATATGAGCTTTCGATTAGTACCAAACTTAGCGACCTTGGATGACCTTGAACGGCGTAATAGCCATATCCGGAGCGTAATTTCACCAAATTCGGTAGCTTTCGAGGTGTATTAAGTAAAAGTGGTTGAAGATACGCCAGTACTTACTGCAGCGGAAATCTAGGCCACAGAATCTAGTTTTTAGAGATATATCATTTATGGCGATATTGGCAGGGGTCACCCCCAGCGAGATCGATTAAGTGACACTCCACTCTCGTTAGGGAAAATTTGAGTAAATAATCAGCCATAACTTGGAAACGGTGCAAGATAGGAAGTGAGTTAGTATTAATCACTAATAGGCAGTTGTACATGAGCTTTCGAATGGTACCAAAATCGGTGACCTTGAATGATCTTGAACGGCGTAATGGACGTTACATTGCGTTATTTCACTGAATTTGGTAAACCTTACGTTGCAGAAAACGATCTGTGGCGAAATTTATGCAAGAGAATATTGTATTTTTTTAGTGTGTGTACAATGTCGTCGCAAAGAAAGTTCACGTTTGCTATCTGATCTCCTGATGAGTTTCTTGTTTTTCACAGACACACAAAGACGACACATGAAAACATTGTACACATACACACACGCGTGCACACATCAGCTTCACAGAGCATAGTTGCCACACAGGTAAGCATACACTAACTGAACATTTTTAGCACAGCTGGTTGAGCGAATAACATAACTGGTCAAAAGCTGTCTGTGTGCCTGCTGCTAACCACCGTGTCACAAATCATAACTGCAGCATGTAGAGACTAGTAATGCAAACATTCCTCACTTTACAATTTGCCCCCAAATATTTCCCAAAGTTCTGACAATTCCACTCACAGACATCTCTCCCTTCCTGCCAGCTGAGCATCACAACCCATGGGCTGCTTATTAAAAACAGATTACAGTATCCTTTTACCACTGACTGTACTAGCACCTTACACTGGCGCAATATATTACGTTACTGACAGCAGAAGTAGTATATCACTCAAAACAGTGGCCGACAACATTTTTCAGCTAACTATATAGTGAGTATATGACGATGTATAGTGGAAAAATTTCATGACACTGTACTCAGATGCATTGCTAACATCAACCAACAACACTGTCAGCAGCAGAACTGGATTGTGAAATATTCATCACTATACGAGTGTCATCTTACATTTTGTAAGAATCGGTGGCCAAATTAAGGATTAATAATGCAAATGTTGAAAAAATTAACCATGAAGTTTAAGTTTAGCAAGGTTTAACGTCTCACTCAACACATAATAGGTCATTTTGGAGACGAATCTTCCCAGGCAATCAATTACACTGGTACTGATAACGAAAAGGTAACGAACTAAACAAAGCACGCACTCATAAGCCGAAAAATAACACAAAAACATGCCGTATCTTCATTCATCTGGACATTCGTCTGCGAGCAATGTGGACGCGCTGTAAAAACTTTGCGACGTAAACAACTGTTCATCTCAGCTGTATATATCGTCAGTGTCTTTCTTCAGAAACCATCAACATTTGTCAAGTTAACTATTACAATTTTTTAAATCATTAACATTTTAGTCAAAATAATACAAAGATAATGGATGGATATGAAACATATGACGACAGAGCATCAACTATTACACATATCCACTTGATAGGGTATGAAAAGTGTACAAACCAGAGCAGACAAGATTGCGGCCGAGACCCTGCCGGAAGTCATGGAACACTCGGTTGCGGTGCTGCTGGTTCATCTTAGCGTGAATGTAGAAACACGAGTAGCCTAGCTCAGTGATCTTCTTGGCAAGCAGTTCCACTCGCTGTGTCGAGTTGCAGAATATAATCGATTGATTGATCTGCAGCTGTGACGTACAATCGCACATCAACCATGCCATATCACATACCATACAATCACAAACTGCAGCAGCAGCACAAAACTACAGCTGAACACTTTACATGCCAGGACCAACAATACGTACTATTTTTATTATTTCTAGGCCATGCAGATCGTAACTGCTATTACTGATGTGTTGCTTTATACAACTGTCAATTTTAGACACATAGCACTGGCATTTAAAGTGCTAAATTTCATGGACAACAGACATGTAACCACTCTAGGTCACATAAACAACTAATACAATGCGATTGGTGACTAGTATCACTTTGCCATGCTGCTACATAACAATAAAATTAAGTGATAGCAATCCATCATTCAAACTTTTTGCTCACCAAATGAAGGATCACACCAGCCTACCTTTCCCAAGTGACAAGCATGAGCACAGACAGATGGAGTGCAGCAGGTAACTCAGCCTACAGGTACAAATGCCATATAGAAAATTCACGCCAGAAGCTGCTGACCTTTGAGAATAACGTGTTGAGGCAGTGTACTTTCTGTCGCTCCTGCACGAAGGCGTAGTACTGCGTAATACCTTTCAGCGTCAACTCGTCCATCAAGTTTATTTCATATGGACTGGTGAGATGCTTTCGCTGAACACAGACAGACAGCTCGTGCACAATTTCTGAACCAGAATGTATGCAAAGTAGGGCCAGATCAATCAGCCATTCTCGTGAGAATCATCGGCAAGTCTAAATCTCGCGAGCGATCGAGCAGCACATCCAGTGTATGATCACTCATGCTGATGCCACCCACACAGACAGAATGCTGTCAGGAATGAATCAGCACCTGGCCACAGTTCCAGCTCAGTTAACTGTAATTTGACACTCTGTGGCACCTGTATTGACTAGATGACTCTCCTCCCACCCCCACTGCTGCTCACTGCCATGCAGCAGCAGCAGCAGGGCAGCAACTGTACAGTCCACCATTTGTACATACACACTTTGCTTGGCTCACTGACAACATTGTTTTGCCTGTGATTAATATTAACGCAATGTATCACACCTGACAGGCTCACAATACGACACTGGCGCATGCCAAGCAAGACGGCAGGGACAGAATGAGCGACACTGGGGTAGAAGTGGAAAGGTACAAGCATTAGACTGCTGTCAATAAACAGTGATTGATGGGCATGGAGGGAGTATTGGGTTGCATGAGAAATCGCGAGAATCGTTGCCAGAAATGCCACGAGAATCGATCTGCCTAAATGGCTACGATGAGAGCCATAATCCAAAGTTACATAATGAGTACATCGAATTTACACAACAAGCTCGGCAGTATGCACTGAAATTTGGAGCAGTACTATGTACATAACTAACCATTCTGCAATGACAAGCTCATGAGTTAGCCGCTTTACTACAGCACAATATACAAGCCAAGAAATGCATTCGACTGATTACTGAGCAATGTAATTTTAGCCAGAAATGCATGCAAATATATCCAGTCAAAACATATTATCAGAGACAAAACTGTATGGCAAATGATCTTGTTTGGGTAAAAAATATCCCATTTGTCCTCATGAACAGAAGCGGTCACACATATGCCACGCTTGTTTACACTACTAAGTTAAACATCAACGTAAGTTCCATCATAAATCAGACAAGTTACTATACTACCAAAAGAAGATGTTATAAGAATTTTACATGTTTACTTACCATAAACTCTTCAACTGAAAGTGGAAATGTTGCCGAGTAGAGCATGATCTGTGGGTTACGTGGCAGAAGTCTGATAATACCATCTAACATGCCTTGAAAGTCTTGAGACAACAACTTGTCAGCCTATCACAGTGACACACAAGTTTGCTTTACAGTCAATAGCCCTTATTCCACAGCAATTGGGGAGCAGGTAGCATATTCAACTCAGTGTTGCTAGCATCATTCACATTACCCATCATTAGTCTTACTATACACAAATGATTTCCTTATGCAAATGCAGACTTATTAAATCTTTAACTACCTCTATCCATGCCTCTACATACAGCACCCCATCCATATTACAATACATACACATTCTCACCAAATCATCTCTATGCTTTCCTTAAATATGTCAGCGATTAGCCTGCGACGATGATGCTACTATACAGCTGTTAGCTAGCTGGTAAGTTGTGTGCCGATGAAATTCTATGCAGCACCACGCAACAATATGTATTCATTTCACGGGTGCTGCATTGGTAACTGCATTCACTGACAGTATTCCTCTTCATGCTATCACTGCAGACTGCCTCATGTTTTGTTAATGAACATGTGCTACATGTTTCACGGTCTGACGTTAGTGAATTCACCAGCAGCTTCTACATTCGGCATTTTTCACAACAAAATTAATTTCACAATTACAGTTACAGTAAATAGTCAACGAACCTCATCAAGGACGAGCGTTTTACACCCATCAGTCTTGACAAGTTCCTTGTTCAACAGATCCAATATACGACCCGGCGTAGCGACAATCAAGTGCACTGCAAACCACATGTGTCTTGTTTACCTTACAGCGTTTTGCTGGTAACAAAATTCCGCTAACGTGCTTGGTGACAGAGAAAACAGAATGAAAGAAACTCAACTAAGGTTTCTACACCTGTAGTGCAGTTCTGGCCGACAGTCAAACTCACGAGCCGTCAACACATAAGTCTTACTATATCAGCCTTATTTCACCTACAGACTATCAGGTAATTTCTTCAAAATCATGCCGTAGAATTTCGGCAGCTACTTACTTCAACATTCAACATTCAACATTCAAAACTTCAACATTCACATTCTCAAAGCTTAAAATACTTCACTGCTTCTACAGTGCCACTACCAACCATGCAAGATACAAGTAAATGCACACAGGTACACTAATAACACTGACAAAATAATTAGTGTTGTTACGGTTCTCAAAATCTGGTAAGCGGACGGTTTCGGACGGATTCGTGAAAAATCCGCGGACTCGGACTCGGTTTCGGATTCTGGAGGAAGGCATTATAAACTTATATACACCGGCCGCCGTCGAGCACAGGCTTGTCCACTGGTGGGCAGCAAATGCGGCGACGATGCACCTCTCGGGCGATCGTTCCTGGCCGGCAAGACGCAACCACAGGCCAACGTGCCGTGTGCCCGACACACCCCGCACGCACGCAC
>Ga0209562_1000753_pt1 | contig 11521 bp, 10 predicted proteins | sample WorMetvacBELIZE2_FD_187399 | JGI IMG/M metagenome (GOLD analysis project Ga0209562, IMG submission 187399) | Marine gutless worms symbiont microbial communities from Max Planck institute for Marine Microbiology, Germany - Olavius vacuus BELIZE.2... | ecosystem: Host-associated > Annelida >...
CTCTAAAGCTGTGAGAAAGCCACTGGTGGCAATCATTTTGAGTATTCTGAAGTGCATGTTTTATAGTAGAACGATCAAAATTTAGCACTAGCTAACATCGCATTCTCTATATTTATTTACACTAAATGTACCGAATAACCTTTGGTAGTTTGCACCCCAGTCTGACCCTGGTTTGAAGAGAGATAATGATTGATGCGTCATTGTAACCTGCTTATAAGTTAACTGGCGATGGCGTCACCATAATACACCACCGTGTTGACTTATTAGGACTACCGTAACGGCGTCGGTCTGTCGCCCAAAGGGGGGGCCGGAGCCGGCTCGGCCCCCTCTAAATCCGCCACTGCTCTTGCATAAATTCCGCCACAAATCGTTTTCTGCAACGCAGGTTTACCAAATTCAGTGAAATAACGCAATGTAACGGCCATTACGCTGTTCGCGGTTATTCAAGGTCAACGATTTTGGTACCAATCGAAAGCTGATCTATATATAGCTGATATATAGTGATTAATACTAACTTACCTCCGATCTTGCACCGTTTGCAAGTTATGGCTGATTAATTATTGGTCAACTTTTCGCTAGCGACAGCGGAGTGCCTCACTTTATCGCTCTCGCTGGGGTGACCCCTGCGAATATCGCCATAAATGATATATCACTAAAACTAGATTCTGTGGCCTACATTTCCGCTGCAGAAAGTACTGGCGTGTCATCAACCACTTTTACGTATCCGCCCGAAATCTACCGAATCGGCGGTTAGGGCTGTTACGCCGTTCAAGGTCATCCAAGGTCACCGAGTTTGGTACCAATCGAAAGCTCATATGCGACTTCCTATTAGTGATTAATACAAACTTAGCTCCTATCTTGCACCGTTTCTCAGATATAGCGTTCGATAGGTCCAAAATCGCTATATTCGGCTAACCCTCTTGTGTTTAACTCCCCCGACGGAGGGGTTCCCCTGGGACGATCTCCGTAAAATTTTACCTGGATGTCAGCAGAGAGCCAGCGTACCTTATGGTGTAGAAACATTGCCGAAAATTTCAATCGCCTGAGTAGGGCACATGAACGTTACAGACAGACAGACGACAGACAGACGGCCGGTGACATATAGCGAACGGGAACTACGTTCGCTAATTATTGCTGTCATTTTGGCTGCACCATGAAGTCCGGGACATTTGCTTCCCGGGGCTGGTCTTGCCGGAACGCGGGACAGTATGGTGCAAATCCGGGACATCCCGTTAAATCCGGGACGGGTGGCAACCCTAAAAGTAGGGCCTACAGTTCTTAGCGAACGTCAACGTGAGTTCACACTTAAGTTACTTCATGTTGCAGCACAAAATAAATGTTTTTCACAGAATAAAGAATCAGCCTCAGTTGTTTCTTGCACAATTATATATTGATTTTTTTACAGTTAATAATTCTTATTCTATTATTTAACAAGACATAAAACAGCATCCTCATCATTTCAATCACACACAACTTCGCATTCTGTAATGAATTAGTGTTAAATATTACTATATTACTCTGTGCTCACAAAAAGTTATCAGCAGTACTCTGTACAACATAAATCACAATAGAATATGTCACAGCACTACAATACTAGCGATACTGTTTGTCCTAAACAGTGCTGATTAAATTCCGACTGAAGGATCACTGGATTACCAGCAATAAAAACTGTACAAAGCCGTGGACATCTGGATAGCATAGCCAGTGATTCCTCGTTCTCTATCTCTGCACATTCAGCATCAGACAAATCATCCTCTCGAGTTTCATTCACTTCTTCATTATAACATACACATACTGGTCTAAAATATACACATGACATTCACAAACTTCTATATTTCTGTTAAAAATTTTAAAAAATCTAACTAACAGTCCAACTGATTCTTGAAGTTACATGTAAAGTTTAACTAAATAAAATTAGTAGGGCTGTAATATAATCATACTATCACGATCACCGTGAATGCTGTGATTTTGGGCGTGTGCCGTGATTTTTGGCCATTACTGTAATCTTCTGTCACAGCCGTGATTATTGGCGAACTATGTACAAAATCACTTAAATCAGCATGGTGGATTTGCATAAAATTGTGCATGTTTTTCACTTTCGTGTCTAGGCAGGCCTGCCCGTGTCATCCATGTGCCGGTGTAATTTAATTAACTTTGTCTACTTACCTGCAGCAGGTACGTGAAGTGACATCAGCATAATAAACTAAATGCATTGTCGAGTTGCCTGCATAGACTGTTGCCTTTTTAATTTGATTGTCAATTTGTCATATAGTACATTTGATTTATGCGTTGAATAAAACTGATAAAATAATGAAATCTTTTCTTAATGAGGAAATGATGCATGACTCTGTTTCGTACTATAATTTTACTGCTTTACAATGTTATGGTGCAGCCAAATAATGACTCTTTTTCCAAATATCTACCCCGTGATATTTCCTATTTTTTTACCGTGATTTTCTTTCAGCCCTACTGATCACTAATGACAATTAACACAACAGCTCAGCTGGCAACTCAGCTATACAAGCATTTTTACAATGACCTATAAACCCACTAAACTAGTAGATCAGACTGGCCTATTTTTACCGCGCTGCATGCAATGCAGACGCGGTCTAGCAATGAGATTTCTGTCTGTCCGTCTGTCCGTCCGTCTGTCTGTCAAACACGTGCATTGTGACAAAACGGAAGAAAAATCTGTCCAGATTTTTATACCATACGAAAGACCATTTTGTCTAGTTTTCTGAGAAGGAAAATGGTTTGTGGGGGCGACCCCTTCTACCTGAAATTTTGGGACAACCGGCCCGCGTTGGAGATAAATTGCCGATTTTGAACCGATAATCGCTCGTAGCGCCTCAGCCGTACGATCTAGCGAATAAAGTTCAATTAACACTAATAGGAAGTCCCCTAAGCGCTTTCCAATGAGCCTAAGATGATCATCCTACGTTGCAGACAACGTTACATCAGACAACTGGCATCCTAATTTACTATTTTTCAACACTACATGTTAGAAAAGTGTGTAAATAAACTCATATGTCTACTGTGCAAACGAAGGAATGAAATGATACTTAATAATAACAATAACAAAAAACAATTATTATTATTACTGGCTTCTGTTTAAATAGACACTTTCTACATTTATCAACAATGTCAATAAATATCATAAAGTCATAATAACTGACAAAACAAAGAAGCTAACCAAATTACTGCAGAAAATTACAATGCTAAAAGTTGTGCTTTTCTCTATTTTATCACGAGGTATTTAACTCACCATTATGTCTCAAGTCCACGATCTCTAGTCGAGGCATCAGCTCAAAGCCACCACAGTCAGTCAATCTGTTGTTACTCAAGTTCAATTCAAGAACAAACTGAAGATTATATGCAGAACGAAAATGCCGCAAACTATTCCCGGAAAGATTAACCACTGTCATTGCTGACAGATGCTCCAGACAGTATGCAACGGTCAACTCTTCTCCCAATAACGTAAAAGAGCGGCTGTTAGCAGGAAGGTTTTCTATAGCAACCTCCATGCGAATTCTGCTTCCTGTTTAACAAACAACTGAGCAATAAATACGTTACAATACAATAATGTGTTGAAGTGCTGGCACACAGCGACAATGGCACTAAATGATTAAGCTCAGCTAAATGCAAACACTAAAATCCATTCCAAAGCCAACTGATCAACCACTGAAACACAGTGAACAAAGAATACAATCCAGCACTGGAAATAATTTACCCGGTACTTGCATAAGTTAACAATTATATAAACACCAGATTTGGCTTGAAGTATCTGATTATCAGAAGTACCATTACAAAACAACATAGAAATCATTAGTTTTGTTTTACTGAAAACCAAGTAATGGCATAGAATTCTTACGTAGATCGGCGTAGTAGTTAGTGCGCAGTGGATCAATGCTGATCAATTTGCTGAGGTACAAAGTCATTTCAGTGCAGTGAGTCAATGGATCAAGAGCGTGCATCAGTGAGATCATTGTCAACAACACCCCTGAACACAGCATCTCATAAAACTACGGTACACACGACACCAAAATGTTTTTATGATATCTCCTATATAAGAAGCTTAGCCACTGCAGAGATAGTGCGCATAGGCAGTCATTACACTGTTCAAGGCAATTCAAGGTCACGGCTTTATTACCAATCGAAAGACCATATGGGACTATTGGATAATACTAACCGTCATCCTATCTCACATCATTTTGCTGTTATCATGCAGTATTAATCAAATTATCTCTTTTGACAGGGGGTGCCTCTCTTTAACGCACTTGTTCTCTGTAATCTCTGTGAATGTTGCCATAAGTCATATACTACTAAAAACTAGATTCCTTGTACTGCATTTCTGTTGCAGACAGTGTACGTCTAGCTTCAACCATCTTAATGCACTTGGCTTTAAAAATCTAACACCCTCAGTGTAACAGTGCCATTACGCCATTCAAGGTCATTCAATGTCACCGATTTTGGTAACAATCGAAAGCCATGCATGACTTCCTATTAGTGAATAATACTAACTTACATCCTATCTTGCACAGCTTCCACATCACTGCAAATCATAGGTAAAATTTTTGCTTTTGGCAGGAGCTCTATTTAACACACTCCTTTGGGGTAAACCCCTAACCTCACAACTATAAAATTTGGTCTCAAGAAACTAGAGACAACGCTCTATCATATGATGAAAAAATATATTGATATCTCGAACCATTTAGGCATGGATCACGAGTGTGACAGACAGATAGAAAGAACTGTCTTTAGCAACAGTGCACTCTAACATAATTAGATGCGCACAAAAAGCTTGGCTGACACTAATAAAATATGACACACAGTGTCTTAAATAAATCTGTTACAAAGTAACATTTTGCATCTCTGTGGCAAAGTGCATAAAATTGGTTCATACTTGTAAATACAATGGCCAAAAGACTAAAAATTTTGGCATAGAGTAATGTTAATACCTGCAGGCAAACATCTATCACTGGAAATATTACGTTAATATAATAATGCAAACAACACAATTTAATAATAATAATAACAATGAAAATCACAATCATAGTAATAATAATAGTGCATTATTACAGACTAGTAACTTCAGCTCAGCTGGCTGTATGTGTGTATTAACCATCAAAACAGTGCTGCCACCAAGAGAATGGCAATAAATGAACTATATAGCTGTGCTGCCAGCTGAGCATCACAGCGCATGGGCTGCTTGTTAATCAAGCTGTCACGAATACAATGAAGCCTTGCTTCAGTGATTAAGAAAAAACACTTATCTATGAATGGGGATTTGATTCCTACATAATAATTAGCAATTATAATTATGTGAGTAAGTGGTGGTGTGAGGCAGAGCATTTGGTCATGCTTCGAAACTGTCCCACTGAACATGGCTCAGCCCTCAACTGTAAGTAAGTAAGTACATAAGTAAATAAGTAAGTAAGTAATCTTCATTTCACAAATGACAAATGTGGATTGTCGAAAGTACAATGTAAAAAGATGTCTTTGTGTGAATCAATTTGTTACTCTGGGTTTAAAAATATATTTCAATTGAACTGATACATCGTTGCCTATAAATACATGATTAAGCCAAAATGGCAGCAGTAAATAGTATGCCTTACTGATTCACAACAATATTGATTTTCAGGCTTTAACAACAGGAAAAAGTTAACTCTCGTACATTTGTTGTCAGGTTCCAAATCATGAAGTTGTCTGCAGCTTTCAAGCTCCGTATTAAGGCAAGCTGCAGTGGCAACACCAAGCTCACAGCTGTAACAACATATACAGTGTGAATCAAAAAAGTTGCCCCCGAAATAAACTTTTTGCAATATTTTCACTCAGGCTAAGTATATTTCAGTGAATTTTGCCAATTTGTTGACAGTTTATATAATTATATCGACACATACCTACCAGTTTTGGTCAATTTATCTTAATATTTAACAAAATGGCATTAATTTTTCCATGAGTACTTATAGTTTTTACCATTTCAAGTTTCGAGTTTTCGCAAGTCATATTGCCTCGACTTCATCGCTAATGACGAGTGGCCCAAGTTCACCTGACATCAATCCACTGGATTCTCAGACTTGAGGGCAATGTTGGAGTCTTATCCCCCACAAGCTGCAATAGAAGCCAAAGACAGTTCCACAGTTTAAAACTGCATTTCAGTTGACTTAGTCTGTGTTACCGAAGGAAGCCATTAACAACTCCGTGGAAGACTACCACACACCCACAAGCGACTGCAGGCATGTCTGTCACAAATGGTGGACATTGTGAACATATAATGTCATAATTTATGAAACAGATACTAACTGTTATATTTAATTAAATGTAATCCGATTTGACTTGTTTCTTTTATAAAGTCATTAATTTCGTAATAAACTTAATCGAATAGTTAAATTTGAGGGTCTTACTAATGAAAGTGATACAATTTATACAAATATTTAGATAAATGGACCAAAATTTGTGTAGAGGTAGGAATATGTTTGGGCAATAAACAAGAAAATTTTCAGTCACACAGGTTCATCAGAAGTCAATATATCGCAAAAAGTTTTATGGGGCTACTTCTTTTTGACTCACACTGTACACTGATGTTCATTTGCCATAACAGTAATTTGAATGATATATTATTATAAAATGATAAACATTAGCCAATATATATAGTCACATATAAATGCATAACATACAAGAGCTGACACAAGCAATTACACTTAATATAAATATACGAGGGTCGTCCGATAAATAAGTTACTAAACGGCATAATTCTGTTAATTTTCAAAATATAAAAAATCCGAAATATAGGTTTTGTACATAAGTTAATTGGGCATATATATTGAATTTTTATGAAAACGACTTCATTACTGTGACGTCACATGTACAGAGAAGGCAGTCAGTTAGTGCAGTATTTTGTCCATTCTTTTACCACTTGCCAAGTATTAAACGTCATTGCGAGTTACGAGTACCAGAAAAATGAATGCGTTCAGCGATGAAACCTGTTTAAATGTCAAACATCAAGCTTTAATTTTTCAATATATCGTCCAACTTTATTTGAACACTTATTGATAAACGCCGATCAGACCGTATGATAGACGCGACTGCTGAAAGTCGTTGAAACAACACATTGGCCAGATCTTTTTTCATCAACAACACTTCCTCGTCCATAAGCAAACTTCTTACACCAAACCTGTATTGCTGGTCTTGTAAGACACTTGTCACCATATACTTGACACATCTCAGAGTGAATACTATTTGGGCAACGTCTTTTTGCCCAGAGAAAATGAATAACACAACGCTGTTCCTTACGGGATGCTTTCAGCGATGGCGTCGCCAAATTTATCGTTGACAATTGAAGTCACAGCGACGTCATCGTAATAAAACTCACAGCTGTTATTCAGAATTAAATTACGTACAAAACCTATATTTAGGATTTTTCATATTTTGAAAGTTAACAGAATTATGCCGTTTTGTAACTTATTATTCGGACGACCCACGTACATGTACATAAGGGCTTCAGATATTAACGATTAGTTGATTAATGGTAAAAAAATTTAATCCATTAATTTTCTACTGTTCAAATACTTACTTAATGCTAAAGAGTGGCCCATATAATTACTTAGTTGTCAGCAAGTGGCCCATTTCTGAGATGAAAACATTGTCTTATTGTCTATGTTCAAAACATCTTGAGTATTAATCAGAATTAATCAATTCATTGACAAGGATTTTAGATTAACTGATTAATTTCTGAAATTAGTAACAGCTGTAATATACACAGATGAAAATTATAATATCCAATTAATCACCATAAAACATTATAGAACTATTCATTGACAAACATCTGACATAGGCCTCAAAGAATATGTAGTAACATCAATGTTTTATTTACAATGCAGTTAGTACAACCCTATAAATTGTGCATAATAAGCAAAACGAGTCCATATAATACTGTTTCTTGTATCTACAAGATAATGTACGAATATACATTTTCCTCATATCGACAATATCTTCACATACAATACATGTCAAGCACTCTAAAACTAACAGACTGAATATTCTAAAAAAATGAGATTGCATCATTATAACACCACAATCAGATGAAAAACACCAAGAATGAATGCAAGTACCTGAAGCGAAACTGAAACTTATCAGCATTTTTCCAGTATACGCCATGCTCATCACATCTGCCAGTGACTTGGCCCACTAACTCTTCCTTTCCACTTGTGCTCGCTAAGCTAACAGTGAATGTCCCATCAAAGTCTTTTCCAGGATTAAAATCTGCAATCTAATGTCTCGCTACAGTTATGGACAACAGTATAATACCCACTCATCACATTATTATATACAATAAAAATTCAATCATTACCTATCACCTAACTAAACGGCATATCAAGCACAAATAATAGCAAATACGTTAGAGAAAAACATACACCGATCACAGTTTTAAGCTGCTGTTCTATGACATTCTACAGCACTGACAAATGCTAACAATAAAAATTCAACTGATAGCATATCCCCACAGCTGCAGAAACATAGCAGTTGATAAGATGGCCAACATGAGCACTGAACCAAAAAAAAACTCCGGAACATTAGCTACTAAGATATACAAAAATATATGTAAAATACTTTACTAAAACAGAAGCCAGGGAAGAAAGACCAAAGTAGGAGCGACTTAAGCAGTCTTTAAAAATGATTCTATGAAATACCGCTGATATGCATCTAATGAAGTTACCCTAGAATTAATAGATTTAATAAACAGAAACCATTGAAGTGAAACAAATGGTGCAAGGATACCCATACTATACCACTATCAGTGTGTGCTGAAGAATGCCATAACGTATCATAACGTTCGCTGTTTTCACCTGCAACCGTCAGCTGCAGCGTGCAGTCTGAACCAAGCTGCATAAATATCAAGCAACAACACTGCTTCATCACTCAAACTCTAGTAGTCTTATTCATCCACCGTCACGTTTAGTGACATACATCTAGAATATTAATGCCAATAAGAATGACATATAATGATAATAATGATGTGTATTAAGTCAAGCAAAGTAATGTGAAGTTGTACAGTGCTTTGTCATGCAGTACGCTACACCTCAAAAGCGCTCAGATATGGTCCGTGTGTAACAAGGTGATCACAAAGTTTTACCACCCACCCACACACGAACCATACCTGCCTTTACTCTCCAGCCGCAAGCTGTCACCGCCCTTTGGCTGGTACTCACTACGCCTATCTACGAAGGGATGGCCAGGCTGAGTTAGCCTGGGTGGCTGGTTACATACCGAGATAAATGTCCCACACTGGAAACTGAACCCAGACACTGTCACCCATCCCAGTACTAACCAGGAACGACATAGGTTAACTTTGTTGATGGAGACCAACGTGCTACCAATATGCCAAGACCACCACCTATTAACATAGTATTAGAACACACAAGATTTAAAGATCACTGCTTTGAAACCTTATAAACAGAACACTCTGATACACTAAAGGAAGTAAGTACCTTTACTGGTTTTGTCAATGTAACTAACAGAGTGGAGTCAGGTCTGCTGTAAAAGACGTCAGCAATGCTGAGCATAGCTTGTCCTGATAACAGATAAACCATACACCATACAGGCAATAATTTCACACCACAGCGTACTGTTCACATGCAAAATGACAGCAAACTCATCCTAATTACTTTCAGCTTACAAGATCATACACGATATCTGACGATAACAGACGACAGTTACTGATCTAATAATTTGCAAACTGAGCTGACCTTGGCCTAATAGCCATCGGTGGTAGAACCAGGCACTCTGGTCATTTGGATCAGTGAAGAATGCATTCTGTACCATGTCAAATTCTATGCACACAACATACTACCATTATCTTTAAACAATGACACATCACAGCCAGCTACTACAACTTAAACTGCACCATAAAACAGTAACACATACTTTCATAACTGAAAGACAGGAAAGTGATGCAGGCATTTTTGGGCCATAATTCTTATAGCTCCGACAAACTGCTATCTACAGGTAACACTTTAAAAGAAATACAAAATTTCACAAAACATTCTAGAAAACTTTTACTGCGAGAAAAGTCAATATATAGTTGTTTATTTTAAATGGCTAATCAGGTGCAAATTCCCACAAACAATGCACTCAATAATGTGTCAATTTACCGTGCAGCAAGGCTTCTTCACCGACACCGATTGGATGACTTCTATCAGCATAGACCAGTGGCAGCAATCTGGTACGGTAATGCCATGAAGAGAAGTTAGAGAAGTTGGCACTGATCTTTTCAGCGGTAAACTCCAATTCAGCAACAGGTTGAACATTGGACCGTTGTACAACGAATCTCCGGTAGTCCCAACAATGAACTGACGTAACATCACAGCATAAGAAACATAAAAAATAACTAAACACACAAATACAACAGCAGAAAAAAACACAAAACTAGAAAGCATAGCAATTGCAAGTGCATTGCAACCCGACGGCCGCCCAACATCGTGCCAGTTGCTCTGCACTATTTTTGGCGGAATCTGTACTGTGCATGTACATAAACTTCTATTTCCCAGCTTCCGGTCAAAATTCTGTTATTGCCATTAGATTCAGTGATGCTGATTTCAGAAACGAGAGCCATAATTTGGCGATAAGACAACGTTTTCATACTGTGACCTTGATCTTTGACATCAAGGTCACAGTATGAAAACGTTGTCTCATCGGCAAATTATGGCTCTCGTTTATGAAATCAGCATCACTGAATCTAATGGCAATAACAGAATTTGGCCTTAAACAGTTATAGTACATTGAGTGTCAAGAGACCAAATCTGATTGAAAGTGAACAATCCACAGCTTGGGTATTGATTATTTAGTAAATTTTCACACTTGTAAAAATTAGGAAGGGGTAGGTGAAATGTTTGAGTGAAGGGTTCAAGATCAGCCTAGTATACCACCCTAATATACTTTTGAAGTATGGCCGCTATGCTGGTATTTCACTGCCAATTTTTGTGGCAGCGATTCTGTACCACCAAATTCTCAGAGTTGAGGGGAACGACCTAAACCAAACTTGGAAAGTAGACAGGCCTATCATTGGCAATTGTTGGTTTTGGATTGTAGATACATTGCCTTGTTTTGAAATTACAGCACCTAAAGGCCAAAGTTTCTAAATATTTGACCCAGTGTAAAAACTAAGAAAAGGGTGAGCAAACTGTCTGAGTCAGAACAAACTTCAATCACTGTTGCTCAAGACGGAAGTATCAGATTTCTGATATGTTCTTCCATTTTCAAATCACAAAGCGTCAAAAGCGACTAGTGACAAAAATCAAGCAAAAGTTTGGCACTTTTTGACAACCTGAAAAATTTAGGGGAGGAGTGGGCAAAATATCTGAGTGAATTAATCAAGTTCAACCTAGGACCAAATCTCTTATATACTTTTGCTGGGTGACTGTTGTGTGTGTTTAACCAGGGTTTGTCTACTGTTTAAAAAAGTTAATAAAGGACACAGGCAAAACATACAAGTATCGTCGGGCGGCTTAAATCAGTATATTAC
>Ga0209562_1000754_pt1 | contig 11519 bp, 8 predicted proteins | sample WorMetvacBELIZE2_FD_187399 | JGI IMG/M metagenome (GOLD analysis project Ga0209562, IMG submission 187399) | Marine gutless worms symbiont microbial communities from Max Planck institute for Marine Microbiology, Germany - Olavius vacuus BELIZE.2... | ecosystem: Host-associated > Annelida >...
CTCTCTGGGTTACAAGTAGGGTTGTGAGTTCAGAAATTTCCAGAAATTTGTTGAAGAATTTTGTCACTTTATAGGTTTTAATTATATCTATATAAAAGTAAATAATAAGCATGTTTTTGACATACAAATCTCCAAATCTTTGTGTTTAACTTTATGCATTATATTCAGAAAAAAAACTTGTTTTGCACAGCTCCCAAGAATATGAGCGAATTTGAATGAAGATTGTAGACCTTATAACTTCCAGGCTTTAGCTAATATTTCTAGAAATTTTGGGAAAATTTCCGGAAATATTAAATTTCCGGAAAATTTACAACTCTAGTTACAAGTAGTTTATCTTATGATGTATTATAAAATAACATACGTTGAATAAACCGATGGTAAACCAACTCAGTGGCTTAAGTGATTCTCATCACAGAGTCCTCTTTCACTTACCAAAATATTCACCAATATTTGTTACTGACACTATCGGGAAGAGCATTACTATGCTGACAAAAAGTTCTTTACATGTGAGCACATCTAAATCCTTGGACAGCAAGTGTACAGTGTTCTGTGTTCTACGGGATGGAGTGACATCGGCTTGACTTACAGTTACTTTACTGCTAATGCTTTCTCAGTTTGAATCCTATGCACTTCTTCTGTCGGGCTGGGAAGTCTTCATTAGTAGTTGTTGCATGTTTGTGTTAATTGCTGCAAGATTTCAATTAGACTATGTATCCACATGTTTGTTGTAATTTACTGTTTTGCGCGTAATGGGCATGTGATATAATAATCTCCATATTTTATTGTTTGTATGTGGTAATTAAGCTGAAAGTTATATGCAGTGCAGTATTCAGAACTGATCATCATTAATTAGAGTTTGATATTTAACATTTGCTGCAAAACATCTGCTACAATGCTACAATGTCTGTTTAATACTCATTTAGTTCATATTTTGTATCCACGAGTATGTACTGTACATGTATGTGTGATATCTCCTTGTTTTTTTAACGTTTTTTTGTCTATTTGTAAAATTAACTACCAACAGTTTAAGTGTCCTTATGTCATGAATGAAGATTGATTGAGTGATTGTTTTCAACACTGTGCAAAACTCCATTTAATTGATGGCTGTAAGGTGAGACTTTTACTGGAGCATTAGCGCATTTTTAGCAGGATGCTTTTTTCATAAAAGACCATCACTAAGCCATACTGTTAAGTTAAAACATCTGCACGGTTTGAAGTTATTATACTCTTCTGTTATTACAGTTCGTATTACTTGTGCAAATTCAGCATGATGTGTTGCATATATTGTGAACAAAAACTGTACACGTTTGTGTGGATATAGCCAGACCGATTTCACATCATCCGCTGACTGGGAGTTCTCAACATCAGGCTGCTGTTACTCATCACACTCAGTCTCTGCTGCAGCCACCGTTGTCATTTCCCGCCAGTATGACATTATCAACAAGTTGTCCGCAGCACCTCGATTCACGATCTCTTGAATCGTCTCTTGATTCCCTGCAGCTCACGGCATCGGAGATTGATGCTATACGTAACATGGGCCGATCTGGTCGTGGCAGTGGTGCATCATCTCCAAGCACTCCCACCAGCCAGCTGTCACATCCCGACTTTGAAGACCCACGGCCGGACATTTACCGGTTTGTTTACGACATCAGTCCGGGAAGCCGCAGTCGGACGTCGGATAATGCGTCAGCCAGCACGGAAGGTTGTGACAGTCGGCCGTTGGAGTTTCCACCAGACAGCAAATTTGACGACATAGTAATTTCTTCGATGGAGCATTCGACGAATCGTCGGGTGGCACATCGGCACAAGGTGAAGACTGTGCATGAGGGTGAAGGTGTCGGTGAGACTTCACAGAAGCACGCTGCGGAACACCCAGAGTCACAGTCATTGCCGATGTCTGCGGAATCAGCTGCAAACATTCCTGTGGCATCCGAGCCAGAAACACACACAGCAGTTACATCAGTGCCTGCTACAATGCAAAGCAACGAGGTGGTGGTGTCCATCGGTGATGCTCTTGTGGCGGTGGAGCAGAGCAGTGAAGTGGTGGCACCGGAAGATAGCAGTCAAGTACAACAACCACCCGCCACTATGGCAGCTGGCATGGCCAGTGCTGGTCCTAGCCGACTGCTAGATGCAGCAAGTGCACGCATTCACAAAGGTAGTTGCATTTTCTGTTCCCGGAATATTTGATCCTCTAATGCATGTTTCTGTTGATAAAAATTCATCAGTTGTATAGTGATCAGAACATGATACATATTGTATGGAATGCACAAGCGATGTGGCAACTGGTGAGTCTGATAGTGTCAAATCAGCAGTTTTGAGTGAATTATTTATCAGAGTGGTGCGGTGGTAAGTAAGTAAGTAAGTAAGTCCATTTCTTAGGCGCGCCTTCAGACTGGACTGTTTCTCAGACGCGCCTTCTGCCGTACGCACACTCAAATAGCCAGCTCTTAAGGCTACGCTTAAACAGTTCACGGTGTAGTGATTGTGGCATCGGACTCGTGATCAAAAGGTCGTAGCTTCACTTCCCGATTGTTCTGCTTTCGTGAACTGACTCTGGCCAGGTTGTTCACACACACACGTGTGCCTCTTTTTAGTGAGCAGTATAATTTGATACTGGCCAGATGGGCTCTGTGGCTGGAATGTCACCTGTGGGTCTGGCAGAAAGTACTGGCAGCCTACCATTAAATACTGTGTTTATAACATAATTCAGATGGTGGCTGACTGCCTAGAGACTGGGAATAGCTGCCACTCCTGTGCTCAAGTCGAGTATGTGGACTAACTTAATATTCTTTAAACTTAAGAGATGGACTGTGACCGGTCATTTTGTATACTTGTGCAGAATGACCAAATGCCTGAAAGACAGTTGTATTTGTACGTATGATTTGCTGGGTTAGATGTGAAAGAGTTGCATTGAATTGCGATGTTCAGAATCTTTCGGCTCGTTATTGAAGAACTACAGTGCCTCGTCGCTTGTGACTCCAATGAAAATTCCGACTGTTGAACAGATTATCCAGACGTTGTCACACAGTGCCACCATGCAGGCCTGTAGTGGTGTAACTCCTCATTCTGCTGTAAGTGTCTGTGCAAAGTGCTGTATTCATTGTTTGTGTGATTAATCTATTGCAACACTTACAGGTATTAACATTTATAAATTAATGTTAAAGGTGTTCATGTTAAATGCTATAAAACACTAAATGTTTGCGATCTTGTTATTGAAACGTTTTTAATGTTTTAACGCTTTAACTGTTTTAAATTCTCACTTTACTGTGGCCTTTCAGATGTGCATTGCTGGATGCAGTGATAGTGTGTTGCTGAGAGGCAGGCTTGTTTTGTTGCAGGTTGGAGGTTGAGTAAGATTTACTCTCCCACCAAACACATAGTTCATATCCGGGATGGTGTTTTCGGGTCAGTAGTCCCATCCAGCAGTGTCAAAGCACTGAAGGAAGCTAGGGTCCTAAGGATTAAGCTCTAATTCCACCACATCCACCCCACCATGTTACAATAATACAACAAATGTGCAGCACAAAAAAACACAAAATACAAATTTTGTTGCAGGGAAGACATATCACTGGCTACCTGTCTTCATCCAACCCTTTCTGTCTCTCCAGCTAAGCTGTGACAGTGGTGACTTTAGAACATATTAGACCTAGTTTGTAATCTAAACAGATTACGTGAATGGCAGATTACCGAATAAGACCAAATTTTACATCAACAATTTTTTGTGTCCCAACTTCAGGTTCATACTGAATTCTTACCCGTTACATAATATAAGACTGAACGCATGTTGTCACTTGAAAAATTTCTGCAAATGTTTCTTGTGACCTGTTGCACAGCCATCAATATCTAGTGATGACGTGATGGAGCCGTCCACACCGGAATGTGACCATCAGCAAGGATCTGAGGTTTGCATTGTATAACTTACTAAGTCCGTCAGATTGACACTTTGTGACACATCTGTGTCATACACTGTTACTCTGATGCTTGTTAATAGTTATGTGGCAGAATGCTGCCGATATAGAGATTGTATTAACAATGAGTTGTTGAGCTTCAGAGTTGATTGATTGAGGAAGGCTTAACGTCCCACCAAACACATTATAGGTCATATTGGGGACGGGTTTTTAGGGGTCAAATGACCCAACCAACAGTGTCTTAGCACTGAAGGAAGATAGGTCTAAAGGATTAGGCTTCAATCCCATCAGGTCCACCCCACCGTGCTCACAATGATACAACAACTATGCAGTATGAAACATAAAAACAGAAATACACACAAACAGAAATAAATCTACGCACAGTGAAATGGGCCAGTGAGACAAAACCCAACCAAGAGAACTGTAAGAACTGCTCATCTAAGTGTGCTTATGACTGTGTGCAACTTCAGTACACAATACAAAACAGAACAGTTCTGATAATCTCCCCTCTTAACTCCAGACAAACATCATAGCTCAGATGCTGTCTATTGGAGGGGAGGGGGTTTGAGCTTCAGAGACCGTGGAAGATAGTATCATTTGTATTATGTTATTAACTACGGATTGGATGAATCACTTAATAGTTACTTTAATTTTGAGCGATATTTGTTTAATCGGCTCTTAATACCATAATACAAATGATAACTACCATCAGCTGTATAAGTTCAGTGGTATTTCAACAGCTACTTAAACTTAAGTGTTGCTCAGTGTTTGAGTGATGCTTGTGCATTGTCGTGGCGATACAGCCACAGGGGAAGCACTGGCCAGCAGAAATACTTCCTCCGAACAGCTTACCACCAAATGTGGCTGCCACTAACTTGCATTGAAGTGATGTGCCACTTCACTGCTGAGATTGTATGGTAGTAATTCGCGTGTGAAATAGTTATCAAGAGTTTTGCTAATATTAGACATCTCGAACATTTCCCAGTTAAAATTGGTTTGTTTTACTACGATATGACTTCATTTGCTAAGTACTTACGTCCACATACCTATACAGCGCCATTCAGCGGAACTTGTTGCCATTTGGAGAGGTAAGCTCATTGGCTGCTACATGATAAAATACAATTTAAATAGGTACTACTGTATGTAGATAAAAAATACTACAGATCTGTGGGTAAAGCTGCTGTAGCCTCACATGACTATTGGATCTAGGAAGAGAGAGTCTCATCCTGGCATCTAATGGTGATTCCACAGCTAGACTAGTGTTCCTTTCTTGACCAACAGACTGATTGCAGTTTGTCTTTTATCGGCCTGCTCTACAACTTTCTAGCCCAGTGAACCAAACGAGAGTGCAAAAGATGTGATTATTTGCCTCATCCCGTGTAGTCTGTCTTTAATATGTGCATTGCTGTATTGCAACGTTGCAGTCGAAGTGGAACCAGATGGACAACTTGGTAATGTTCGGCAATGAGAAAGGACTTAGTCACCAGTGCTACCAATGCCGCGGATGTACTCGGCCAATCGGCATGTGTGAGTGACGAGCACTTGTAACTCTTTCGGAATCTTTTGATACTCATGTCATGAATAGTAACTAAATACACTTGTAAAGCGCGCCCTACACTACAGTAGGAGTGAAAGCACATTCTGCAGTCAGTAGTTAAGTACTTCTGGTTATAGGTTATATGCAGAACAAGAAAAAGCCTGCAGAAATCTGGAGAGAAGTGGTCGAATGTGCAAAAATAGATGTTGAGCTGTTTTCCTATCATGTCTCTTTTTCCTGTTACACTTCTGTGCTAAAATGGAAGTGACATTTCATATTTACTTCAGATGTGATACACTGTTGGTGCACTGGTAACTATAGATGTGCAACATTACTCTCTGAACAGAGCTCCTGTAGCATTGCTTGCGATAGTATCACTCTAATTTCTGTATGTGTGTATGTTTAACAGCAGTGATAATAATAAGGTGGGTCGGCGGTTGAGTGCCGCTACTAACAGTGCGCGTGAGACGGCATTCTTGTTTCAGCACATCTCTGTCGCAATTCAGCGGTTCATTGCAGTACTCATACATGAGTCTTTTGTCATCCCCGACGTTGAGCCGCCATTCCAACATGTTTTTAGCCCTTTGGCATTTTACACCATTGGGCATGATGATTAAATATGAAGGTGGTGTGGTTAAGTCCATTTTAGGTTTCTTTTTGGTCTTTGCTTTGGATTTTGAGGCCATGGGTCTGTGCATTGACAGAATGTACTATCCTGCTGGTACTGGTAGTTGTTTGCATACAGTTTGCTGACGTGCTGTGTGGCAGTTTATGGGAAAGAGCGACTGTGCGTCTTCGACGGCTACTATTACTGCTACGAGTGTCACGAGAATTCTGAGCATTATATTCCCGCATACATCGTCTTTAACTGGGACTTTCGGCCTTATCAAGGTTTTAACAACTGCTTCTGTTGTTAACATATTATTTAACTGTTATGTCACGAAATGTGAACATATTTCAGATGTATTTCGGTTCTGCTGTTGCATGTATTATCACTGTGTGTTTTTGTTTTGTCAGGAACGTTTAAGTTTCAATATTGTTAGCAGGGTGAAAAGTGTTATAAAATTCCAGAGTCATATGACAATTATGAAAATATTGACTGTGGACCCCAGAGGCTGGTATGATAGCCCATAGTCAGTGCTGAGGCCAGCCTGAAGTGCGGCCCATTGCTCCTCCCAGTGTATGCTATAGAGTCTGTGAATGGATGGTGTGCGACACTGCCCTTACATTCTCCTGCACAGCCGTCAGTTTCAGTGGCTATTAGACTTATACGCACTACATTAGACAGGCACACTGTGTGAGCCGAGTTCTGCTCCGTCATACCAGCCTGGTCACAATGTACGGTAGTCGGCGCAGCGTTGATCTAGATGTAATGCATGGCCTGCAGCCATCTGTTATCTGACACCCAACACTCATTACAACTCAAGTGCCCTTATTGCTGTGTGTAATGGCTTGTCACAGTTTATAGAAGACACAGGCAAACCCTCTGTACCTATCCGAGAATTTTATATCATAACATGCCCGCTAGACGAATAAAGCTGAAAGACCCCCTTCCAGACCTGGAGTTGAACATCAGTCCAGCAGGAACAGTGGCCTATTAATAGTGGTGTTTAGCCCACTATGCCACAAGGACAGTCCTATGAATTGCACATTGTTAAGATGTCAGATTTTAGCTGTGTTAGCTGAACATCATTGCTGTCAGCATTTAGTTATGACTTTTGAGTTAACTTGATGCAGTAACAAACTTTGTGTAGTAATATGAATATGTAGTACCATATTTGATTTTCTACGAGAACGTAATTCTCTGTCATAGACATTTGTGTTATTGACATCATGCTGTTTATATTCGTTCAAGGTAGAACACTTTCTTAATCATTCTTAATGTATGTTTGTCATAAATAATGAATTTTGTAGTGTGTTTGAAGTTTGTGAGAACATTTTCTCGTAAACACTATTTGACATACAAAGAAAATTTTGTGGAGCAAAAGCATATTTTTGCATTTTGTGCCAGTTTGCAAGAAGAGTTTTGAGTTCTTGGTTGGCGTACATGATAAGCCACTGATTGACATTGAGCAAATCAACGAACATCTCTATGAACATGTCGGCATGCTGCACGAAGTCCTGGTATTGTACTTAGAGTGACTGTGTTACGTTTTCAATTATTTACATTATAACATCTCCGCAGAAGAATGTTCATTAGTTTGCGACTCACTTTGATAAATAATTGCTACTTTGATCACGTCATCTATGCAAGTAGCAAGTATTCTCACAAGTAAACTTTTAGTGTGATTGTTTAGCATCTTTTTTGCAGTCCATATACTGCTGGCCAGGCAGCATCAGTACGGACCAACTCGGTGGCTTAGGTGATTCTCAGCACGGAGCCCACTTTCATTTTCCAGAATATTCACCAATATTTGTTACTGATACTATCAGAAAAAGCATTACTATGCTCAGAAAAAAAGTTGTTTACACGTGAGAACTTCGACAGCAAGTGTACAGTGTTTCTGTACACATGAGTGCACAAGTTATAGTGGTCCTAGCAGTGGCATTGCTACTTCAGCCACTCTGAAAAATTACCGATTGATTGAAAAAAAAATACTGATTGATGGGTTTGTTCATACTAGGTATTGTGCAGAGGCACAAAATTAAATTATTTTTTTTATTATTTTCAGTTGTATGGCAATGTTTTTAACAGTCAGTTTCTGGTATGCATTATATTTCACTTTTTGCAGTGCACTGTGTGTCAGATAGGTGAGTACTTCAGGTTAGCATCGTAGTGTAACTTGGCTGTTGATTACAACTTCTGTAGCATTGCTTTAGCAGCATTTTTTACAGTTCACATCAGTGAAAATATGTAATTGGATTTGTGAGTTTTAAGTGGGAGATGAATTGAATTTATTGTTGCTTGTAAATTTTTTTTAAATATTTAAGCTATCAAAATGATATTACTGAGTATTTGTTATTGACTTACAGCTGCTAAGAACACAGTTACATTCGCTTCAAGCATATTTATTTTCGTGTAAACAACCTGTTGCCGAAGAACTGTTGTCAAAAGTTGGTGGAAGGTCTTACCTGCTTGATTCCATACACATCTATTCACTGAGGGTAGGTGACCCGGAATGATTTTATCATTTTGTTGGTGCTAATGATGTTTTTATTACGTACAGTCATATTTGAGAAGCCTTGGTTTGGAAGATAAATAATTGTTGCAGTATTAAAACATGTTGTATACATTAGCTGTAGTGCTCTTTAATATTAGCTATTCTCTCTTTTTTGTATTGATATGGATGAACCACCAGCACATACCACAGCATGTGCTATACTGGGATTCAGGAGATACCATGTTGGCCCAGGACTAACTGGAAAGAACAGTCAGGAAAGACCTACTAAAGATTGGGGCGCACCTGAGAAGAGGCAGAGATAGTGGCCCTCGAGCAATAAGAATGGCGTTGGAGTGTGGCTCTGTGCATTGAATCGAGGTAGAGACCAAGACATTAAAGATGAGAGACTTAGGAGAATGACTCCGAAAGGGGTCCAGCATAGAAATCTCCTCAATCCAGGTGTCCAGGTGACAAGGGGCTGCTTGTCCATTGTGTCTGGTGGACATTTCTGCAACGCTAAATTTGCAACCGAAAATATGTTGCACTTTATCAAAATCATCCAGATTTTCCTGTGTGTATTTGTGATGTCTTTGACAATCTTCCCCCCATGGCTTGCATCCCCTCCCCTGGGGCTTGCGTCTCCATGAAATGAATGACATAAAAATTCTTGTGTTGTAACAGGATTTAACACAAGTTGCAGCTGGCACGTTTGCCCATCGTCTGAAGAAAGCGGTCGATTACGGCTCTAATCATGTTTATGGCTGTATACTCTGCAGTCAGAAAGGGTTTATATGTGAATTATGCCACCATTCTAAAGTCATCTACCCATTTGAACTTACGACAACGTCACGGGTGAGCGCTCTCTTTCTCTTTTGAATTGCACAATTTCAGGCACAGCACAGCACTAAAAGTAACTGATAAGTTTTATGACATAGCAGAAGCATACTTTGTTGACCCAGTTGTCTTGCAGTGTTCTGTGGAAACTTCTAATGATGTGTGGTATTCAGCAAAATAATTGCAATTCATGCAGAAGTCATATTTATTGTACTCTTTTATTCCAGAAATACTAGAGTATTTGTACAGATACCTCAAGTTTGGGGATTAAAAAGCTTCCAGGAATCCCAGAATTTGGGATCCTAAGACTGCAGTTGTAGTGCACTGCACTTTTAAAGATGATTAAAAGAAAGTTTCTATGGATTTTTATGTTACATTTGTGCAGATCTGTCATCAGTTTTAATGAGAACTTTGTATTCAAGCATGGAGAGCAGCAGCACGTTTTTCGATGCTGGTAACTGCCGATAATGTGCATTTTGATTAGCAACAGAAGCAATATTCACATACCTATACTGTCGCTAGTACAGTGATGGTTTGTATTGGTTTGCTAGTGTGAGGCATGCAAGGCCGTGTACCACGCGAACTGCAAGACGAAGCTGGTGCCATGTCCACGCTGTGCTCGTCGCCATAGCAGCTCGTCATATCATCGATCTGATCCAATTGAACACATAAGTTTCAGTTTTCCCGGTGACCATTTAGGAGCCTCGTCGTGATCACCAATGTGCTTCAGTGGATGTTTGTATTACAGCATTGCATGTGCCTCAGTTGCTCTAACGTTGCCATTATGCCTTATATGTAACACGGCTTTTCTAGTTGTGCATTGTTATTCGAGTTGTTCACTGTAAACTAGTCGTGTTAATGTGAGATGTTTCTTTTGACATTCCGTATCTATCCAGAGTTCTTAACTGGAGTATATGTACCACGTTGACCGAAAATTTGTTACTCATTATCTGAATGAGTATATATGAGTTTCCGTGTGTATGAGTTGGTTTATTGGGCACATTGGAAGATCATATTATGGAGTTGATAGGGTCTGGGGATATTGTAACATCCATCAGAAAATGTGTATTAATTAATTATGTGCATATGTGTTCAGTTGTATATTGTTTATTATGCAATGAAGGTGATATTAGTCATTGTTTAACATTACTGATGTAATATTTTCTTATGTGAACAATGACTCAGTTGAGAAAAGTTGTTAATAGTATTTTGATGCAAAAAGAGTTTGATGTGGTAAGAGTCTTGTAAAGGTAATGTAGTTTCAAGTGCAGATTCATTACTTCTCAAATTTTGACTTACTTGGTTGTGACAATATTACAGAAGATCCTAACAGTAGGACGTCATGCACAGTCTATGCACGATGTTGTTTAACACGTTGACTGCGACATGCGAGATATCTCGTACTTTTTCAGTATTGTTTATTCTTGACGTACGAGAACTCTTACTTCACACCCCTGTGGACAAAGGTTGCCCAGCGTCCATAAACTTTAATGCCACATCCTAGCAGTTTATATCGGTGCTGCTGTCTACCCCATTCGCTCAACTGCACAGTGTTTAACGTGTTAAATGCAGCAGATGAAAGGTAACCCAAGTTTCAAGCTGCTAAGGTATGCTAGCAGACATAACATAAATGTACAACTTACCTATTTGTATTTAACATGCATAAATGAAATGAAAGTGCATTGATTTTAAGTGCATTCAAAAATCGACTAAGAGCCGTCTTAGTCTAACATGCCATATAAACAAATCCAGCCGTGGAGCAGAATAAAAACGTTAAATGGTGTTAGAGTACGTGGAATCAGTTCAATCAGTCCGGTAGGTTAGGAAAAGATTTATGGGGGAAATGGAAAGGATTTGCCAAAGAGTCCATCGCAAGTTCAGATCAGAATGAAAGACTGAACGAGCAAGAGAAGACGAAAGTGGTGATAGTGAGGATGGTGAAGATGATGAACTGCCATGTGTGATAGGCTTAGGCGGTGAAAGTGAAGGAGGCTGATTCTGACAGAGGCTCGCGAACATAGGTGGCGGAAGCTATTGGGCCGGGCGGGCCGCGGCCCGCCCACTTTTGGGGCCTTGTGGGCCGCCCCTATACTTGGCCCGCCCACTTTTTAGACTATGAAGCACTATGTGTTGGTC
>Ga0209562_1000755_pt1 | contig 11516 bp, 7 predicted proteins | sample WorMetvacBELIZE2_FD_187399 | JGI IMG/M metagenome (GOLD analysis project Ga0209562, IMG submission 187399) | Marine gutless worms symbiont microbial communities from Max Planck institute for Marine Microbiology, Germany - Olavius vacuus BELIZE.2... | ecosystem: Host-associated > Annelida >...
TTCCTCGGTCGTGCCGTCGGTATTTGCTGCTAATGCTAATTGGTCTCGGCTGTGCCGTCGGCTGTGCCGTCGTGCCGTCGTATTTTAGTGCTGCCGGGTACCAATGGGTATTACATGCAATAGGCCATGCCTCATAGCTGGGCCTCTGCCCTGACCGTGGGTTGTCACACTAGACTCTATGTCCACAGTCATCCCTGAAAGAAAAGAAAGAAAGAAAAAGCTGTGTATGTCGTTGTCAGTCACCATTAGTCAACAACATATTAGAACACTGCTTTGAGTCTTTTCATAATAACTTGGCCATGACTGCCATTGGTGATGACTTTGGCATTGACAGCTATTTCTGAGACGGTCTTGTACAGGTTACAGATTGGATATATGCCACCCAATCTAGCATATAAATTAAGCCAATACACCAAAGGCGATATTCACATGTCATATTTATGTTGCTTTGGATGTTGTAACTATGATTGAGTGGCTTAAGCACTTCTTGTCAAGTTTGATGATCATACTGCTGTTGACAGGTCCTGCGAAAACCAAAAGTGGCACGCTTTGAGCTCGATAAGGTTGTGGAGACTGAGGAAGTACCTTTTTGGAAAACCCAGACCTCCTGGCAAATTATTATCTGACATCCATAGGCGTAGCCAGGGGGTGCAGTGGGTGCACCTGCACCCCCCCAGGGCGGTGAAAAATTTTTTTCAGGCCTAATTTACAGGGAAAATGTGTAAGTGCACCCCCGCAGGACACGAAGTGCACCCCCCAGCCAGAGCAAGACTTTTTTGGTAAAAAAAGTGCACCCCCGCAGACAAAATCCTGGCTACGCCTATGCTGACATCATAGTAATAGTATACTTTGACTTGTTTTTTTTCCAAATAATGAGTACATTATAACCACTGCCTCTTCTTTTCATTTAACTTGCTGTTACTTTAAGCAGTAAATGTTGTAATGATGTTTTTGGGACTGTGATGTTTGTGTGTGGTTCTATGCATTGCTTTTTATATTTTTCACTTTACTGTTGTTTTGAGCAATGAACACTGAACTGACTGAACCAGCTTTTAATTGCCGCTTCAAGCATAATAATTGATGAATTTTTTCCAGGTAAACTGTGTGGCTTTGTCAGTGGATTTTGAGATGATGGTTACCGGTAGCGATGATTACAGACTGCGTATCTTCAACACACTTTCAGGCGAACTTGTGGCTACACTTGAAGGCCATATTGGTTAGTTATAACTTACAACTTATGACATATTTTTGTCTTTATTGTAGAACACAAACATTCTGTTGTTACTGTGGATGCTGTATTCTTTCTTTCCTTTTTATCCCACTTTCCCACCATTAGACTACATCTGAACTATGATGTTTGTCTGGAGATAAGAGGGGAGATTATGTGTTGTATTGTGTACTGAAGCTGTGCACAGTACACTTAGGTGAGTGGTTCTTACAGTTCTCTGGATTGGGTTTTGTCACACTGGGGCCATTTTGCTGCGTATAAAATTTGTGTTTATCTCTTGTATTTTGTGTGTTTTTGTTTCGTACTGCATATGTGTTGTATTATTGTGAGCACGGTGGGGTAGACCTGATGGGATTGAAGCCTAATCCATAGGACCTATCTTTCTTCAGTGCTTTGACACTGTAGTTTGGGTCATTTGAGCCATAAATACCTGTCCCCAATATGACCTATAATGTGTTTGGATGGACATAAAACCTTGCTCAATCTCAACCACCGAAATTTATACCCATGATCCATGGAAACAAGTGCAGTTAACTTGAAACTTTGACACAGTGTGCAGAATGGTCTCAATTCGCATTCCAGCACTTTTTGTGGAAATCCGACATATGGTCATAAAATTACAGCCCTTCAAAATATTAGCTTCACCCCTCCCTGTCTGTGAGAGACATTGGGCTGCCTCACAGCAACTGTTGCGATGACAACACTGCAGCGAGGCACAATGCAGACACAGTTTCTTCTCTTAAAAACTGTAGAATCTAGTTAAGATTATTTCCTCATGTTATATGCTGTACAGTGTGCCATCTTAAAGTAAGGGCAAGTGACCACTTTTTCGGTAACATTCGCTGTCTGACTCTACAACCTGCATCGGTGAATTTTTTCTATTGTACGAAATTACTCCTTAAGTTTTTTTTGTCATTTGTACTATTTTATCTGTAATGTGTAATGGATAGTGAAGATACTGGATTGAATGCATGCTGCAGGTGCAATCAAAGCTGTATCTGTTTCTCCCAACAGTTACTTCATTGCCAGTGCTTCATATGATAAGTCAGTCGGTTTATGGTTGACTCGTGAAGCAAGATGTCTATACATGCTCTCACGTAAGGTGTTACACGTATGTTACTATTTGCTCTCAGCTAAGTGACATACAGACATATCATGATTTTAGTAATATTTGCGGCCTATGTATAAGATGGAAAGTAATATACAAGATATCCGAATAAATTTTTCCCATAAAGCGTTTCGTCACTACTTTCTCAATTATTAGGAATTTGTAAGGCAAATTTTTCTAATGATATTGTCATCACTGATACACATATTTTCTAAATTTCGTCCATAATGAAAAGCCGTTTATTGGTCGATTTGTAGTGCTTGGTTTTTAAATTGAAATTCATCATCGTTGTCGTCGTTTTCCATTGAAATTGAAATTCGTGATTAATTATTAATAGTTAATTTTGTCAAATTAGATGTTCAGATTTGTTATAATTATTAACAGCCCTGGTATTTACATGTGATTAGAAGTACAACATACATGTACTTAGTATTGTGGTCGCATGCATTCAGTGCCTCATTCCTTGTTTAGGAATGAATTCATGATTTATGCATCTGTTGTTCAGTACTTTAAATATGACGGTACAGTGTACAACTGTTCAAAATGGGTGTCTTACCCATTCCTCTTACATTTACGTAAATTGTTTTCCTTAACAAGTGATGTCTTTTGTCATTTCAGATCACGTGAAAAGCGTGGAGTGTGTTGCTTTTTCATCTGACTCAAGATTACTTTGCTCTGGCTCATGGGACAAATCTGCAGTTTTATGGAACACTGAGGTAAATTGGGTAATTAGTGGTCATGTGATAAATCAGTTACTGAAACTGTGCCATACACATGTACTTATTTATGGCTAGACTAGTGGTGACTGGTAGCCTGACTTAGCAAAAAGTAGCGAGAGCAGTTTGTGCATAACATATGCTTAATGTGTGCGTATTTCTTGCAACTGTTAAATGTGGAAACTGCAGTGTATCGTGTGCATTATAATAATGTTACTTATTCAATTATGTTAAATGTGACAGTTTTGAGCTCATCTGGCTGAGCTAATAGTATAACCGGTCAAAAGCTGTCTAAGTGTCTGTCCACATTTGTGTGTGTCTGTTTGTGGCACACATAGTAACTGCTAAACATGGAGACTTGTAATCCTGCATGGGATCTGGACTTCCCATCCCCTGACGGTCTGTCAGATATTTTTCCAAGACAATTCCCCACCAGAACATTCTCCCCCAGATGTTTCTCTCTCAAAATCTGCATCCCAGCCAGCTGAGCTTCGCAGTGTTTCCCATCGGCTGCTTTTTAATACATGTACGATATGCCATCAGTGATTGATTAAGGTGAATCTCGTTGTTGATGAGCCTGTGCTGGCTGCATCTTATGACTTCACTGATGTGACTTAGGAATCCGGCTTAACATCTCTCATGGCACCTTAGACTTTACATAGGTTGCCAGTCTGAAAACATTTTTTCATTTTTGAACAGTGTACACATTAACACATATACAGTTCTGTTATCTAGTAACAGTTTTCATGGGGTTTAGAGTCTGTAATGTTTCATATCATTGGTGAACTTTTAGTTTAATGCCTTGTCTCTTACAGCTTTCATCCACACAACAAACTGAGCTGGCTGCCGCCAACTATTGCATTGTTGTATCGTGATATACTGTATGGATGTGGCACTGAACTTGTAGTTAAAGCTTTAAACCAGTATCCATCCATACTAAAAATTAATCTTACTGGCAGAAAAATAAATGATGAATTCTTAATGCAACGTTTTTTATTAGCATTCTTTTGGCTAATATTTATAATTATAATGGATGTTTGGAGAATTTAATATACATGGGACAGTTATATTGAGAATTCATTAGCCTTTTATTTTTTTGTTAGACCAATCAGGGCCGGATTTAACTGGTGGGAGGCCTTGGGGCCCAGCTTACTTAGGTGGGACTGGGAGACTGCAACAACTTTATGATTAAAACTGCAAGGCCAAGACTAGAAAGCAACAAAATGCATTTTTAACAGTATAAGGATCATTTTATACTCTGCAGTGAAGGTTCGTTGTTCCACTTTAGGCCTATCTGATGTTCCACAACCCTTAATTTACCCTATAGTGAGCGCGAAATAAAAATTGAAGGTAGGAGGCCTGGGGCCCCCTCTAAATCCGGCCCTGAGACCAATCAATATTTTTGTTTCAACCCATCCAAACAAACAAGAATTATTAATTGTATAACTGTTTTACTTCATGCCTGGTGATATGGGTGACACTATAATTTGTAGGATGGAAGTAAACTCCAGGTATTGTCTGGACATCAGGATCTTGTGCAGTCTGTTGCCTTCTCTTGCAATGGATCTTTTCTTGTAGGGTATATTGTTACTTATTATCTTAAATTTTTGTTTCTTTATAGAGGTGCATAAATTAACTGTTAATTACCGGTACTTCATTATTCATTAAAGAATATACATGTCCTATGGAGTAGTACCTTGGCCGTTATTTTAACTGTCATTACTAAATTGTGAGATTGTGATAATATCTCAGAGAGATACTATAGATTTTCATAGAAGTTGTATACTCTCATCTCCTGACACTGAAAGTTCACTTCAGTGTTTTGTGCAGACTGTCCATTAAATTATAGCACATATGGCATTGATAAAACTATACACTATACATAAAAGACGACTTGTACAGTGGTATGTCACGTGTTACACATTGCAGATGTGTAAGAATTATGTTGTGCATTTCATTTGTAGGCTACAGGGTCTTGGGATTATTCTGTTCGAGTGTGGACCATTAGTAGAAAGGAGGACTTCACTCAGCCAGCAAACAGCACTCGGCAGGAAAATGATCAGAAAGAGCTAAACGACGGAATTTGCCCAGTCAGATGTTTGAACGGGCATACAGGAAATATTCACACGGTGGCATTTTCAAAAGCAGGGATGCTGGTAACTCAGTATTCAGTAACCTTTTGCGACATTTGTACACGTTGTTTTGTTCTGTCCTGAACAAATTCTGCAGTGTTAGTACAAGTTATATTTGTAATCAAAAGCTAATTACAACATGTGTCTTGATAACAGTACCAAGTTCAGCTGTTACACGGCTTTATACTCCATTAACAGGTGCCGAACATATGGTACATATGGCATTTATATTTTTACAAGCCTGACAATGTCTAGGTCCAGCGATAATGATCTTTATTGTGACTGACAGGCATCTGGTTCGTGGGATAAGACAGTTCGGCTGTGGAATCCTCGAACTGGCCGCTGTCTCTTTGAACTGACAGGGCACAGCGGCTGGGTACAGTCACTTGCATTTTCAGCTGACAGTTGCCATCTAGTCAGTGCTGGAGATGCGGATGCTGTTATAATCTGGTGCTGCACTACAGGATGCTGCATACAGAAGTTAGATGTGAGTATAGTAATTAATGAATATACACCGTGTTCCAAAAAAGTGACGCCAAAATTCAAATCACTATAACTACGGCACACCTTATCAGAATTAATTATCTTCTTAGCAGCTTCAATTATCGCCTTTCTGGCACAAACGTTGCAAATTTCAACAAAATCCACCACATGGTTTCTGAGCAACAGCCTTTTTAAAAAATGGAACTTAAAAACAGAGTTTTCCAATATGGAAAATACTGATTAGCATACTTACTGCAGAAAGTGTTACAAATAATGACATAATGTTGGTTACATTTTTGTGACGAGTTTGGTTGACGTAAAAAGCAATGGCTTTTACTAAAGAGGACGGAATACTGATCAAAGTTTTAAGGCAGAGTAAGGGTAACAGTGCCAGAAAGTTGTTAGAGGAATTTCCTGACAACGACTGGCTTGTTCAGCACTGGACCGACTTCTGCAGCAGATTGAGTTTGACGCTACAGGGCCTGCAGACAGGAAGTCCGGCAGCAGCAGAGAATGTACGGTCTGCACAAGAGACATACAAGTGTCTGTGCAAATGGCGACCACATTGAGCACAAACTGTAACTGATGGTATTGTGTACGAACTGCTAAGGCGAATTTTCCATATTGGAAACTTCTGTTTTCGAGTTCCATTTTTTAAACAGCTGTTGCTCAGAAACTGTGCAGTGGATTTTGTTGAAATTTGCAACATTTGCACCAGAAAGGTGATAATTACAGCTGCTAAGAGGATATTTAATTCTGATAAGATTTGTCGTAGTTATTGTGATTTCTATTTTGGCGTCACTTTTTTTGGAACACCCTGTATAATGCCTATCACTCAGTGTGTCCAGGAAAAAAGAGACAATAATGTTTTTTGTAAATAAAATTCAAGCGATACTGATGAAATTTGGTACACCGTTTCCTGAATAAATTTGCTGCAAAATGATGTAAAAGTTTTCAACCTCACCTGAAAAATGTTTTCACAAAACTTGAAATGCTCATTGCACACATGCTACGTACTGTTGTTGCCAAAAGAAACTCTAGAATTTATCCCACTGCAACTATGGTCTCCAAATTTGCCAGATTTGAATCCAGTTGATAACAGCATGTGGGAAATATTGCAAGAGAAGCTGTACAAAACACTCATCACTGATCTGGAGCAACTGACAACTGGCTGCCGCAATGATGACATGATCCAGCTTGGCCCACTCCGTTCTCAGTCGCTGTTTCAGTTCGTCCAGATCACAGACAAGTATTTTTACACCTTCTCTTGCAATAGTCTTCACATACTGTAGTCAATCAGATTCAAACCTGGCGAGATTAATCTTTGTATTCAGTCATTTAGAAAGCTGTTCTGTAGTTACTGGAAGTTAGTTTCACACATGCTGTAGAATTCCATTCTAGCCACAGAATTTTAGACAAGAAACTCATCAGGAGATGAGATAGCGAACGTGAACTTTCTTTACGATGACATTGTACATGCACTAAAAATACAATAGACTGTTGCATAATTTCCGCCACAGATCGTTTTCTGCAACGCAAGTTTACCAAATTCAGTAAAATAACGCAATGTAACGGCCATTACGCCGTTCAAGGTAACCGATTTTAGTACCAATCGAAAGCTAATATACGACTTCCTATTAGTGATTAATAGTAACTTACCTCCTATCTTGCACCGTTACCAAGTTATGGCTGAGTGATTTTTGGTCAAATTTTCCCTAACAAGAGCGGAGTGTCTCACTTTATCGCTCTCGCTGGGGGTGACCCCTGCCAATATCGCCATAAATGATATATCGCTAGAAACTAGATTCTGTGGCCTACATTTCCACTGCAGTAAGTAATGGTGTATCTTTTACGTAATCCACCCCGAAAGCTACCGAATTCGGTGAAATTACGCTCCGGATATGGATATTACGCAGTTCAAGGTCATCCAAGGTCACCGAGTTTGGTATCAATCGAAAGCCCATATGTGACTTCCTATTAGTGATTAATACTAACTTAGCTCCTATCTTGCACCGTTGCAGAGATATAGCGTTCGATAGGTCCAAAATCGTTATATTCGGCTACCCCTCGTGTTTAACTCCCCCGACGGAGGGGTTCCCCTGGGACGATCTCCGTAAAATTTTTATACAAAGGTCACAGATGGCCAAGGTACCACATGGCGTAGAAATATTGCCGAAAATTTCAATCGACTGAGTAGGGCGCACGAACGTTACAGACAGACGACAGACGGCCGATGACATATAGCGAACAAGAACTTGAGTTAAAAATTCTGTAAATGTGGACAGAAAATCAGATAGCATCCCTCAGTCAATGTGTCTGACTGATTAATCAGCGAAAAAGTACAGAAACCAGACAACTACTACTAGTACTACTACCAGTAGATTTATACAGCACGATAAGTCACATAGATGAATTTCAGCACTGTGATGGGTTGGGAGTTGAAGAGACTCAGTTTACACAGTGTTCGTCTTCATAACCGCGAGTCATGGTCTGGATAAAGTGCATTTCATAATCAGTATATTATAAATAACAGTAGTAGTAGCAACTCTGGAATAGTACTATAGTAGGATTAATAGTAATACTGCAGTATGTGCTGTCACTGTAGCTTTCTGAAGCTGATTCCGTGTCGCAGTGTGCCTTTGGGCCTAATGGCATTATCGTTACTTCCGCTACAGGTACACTGCGAACTGCACGATTTGACTGGGAAGAACTGTCAGTGTAAAGGCTTCTTGTTGCAATACACTTGTCAGTGTCCAGTTACAGATACCGTTCAATACGTGTCTAAAATAACTTACTTGTGCTGGTTTTTTGTATGTACATGTATAAACATATATTTTCATTTTGTTTGCACGTATTTATTTCGTCACTTTAGTGTGCACTGCACATTACACAACTGTCAGACTTATTGGAGTTCAGTATTACATAGGACTGCATCCTGCAGAACGTACAGCAATTTGTAAGACTTTGTGGGACTGGTTGACAAGTTCATTGTGTCTTCTATAACGAGCGCGATGCACAACACTTTTGTCAGTTTTGCTTAAAACTAGTTGAAAATGTGCTAGCTGCTGTCACAGAATTATCTTTTAATACCTGTCCTATCCCTGAACCTTGTCATAGCAATTTTACAATCTTTATGGATGCAAAAAGTTACCTGGAATTATGCTGCAGCTGTGTGATAAATAAGATGTCATTGATCACTTCTGAATGGTGTCAATGTCACAATTCAGACTTCTCATCTACTACAGACTATTATCACTATGGCCTTCTTTCTACCATTCAGCACACTGCCACAGTAATACAGTACTGCATCAATGTGTAGCAAAGCAGGACTTGCTTTTCACCCATAATTTCAACATAACAGACAGTGCTCACCATTTTTGCCGGACTGTAGTTGCACATATTACTATAACTTGTAAAACCGACAATGTTTAATGATATTTTAATGTCCAATATACTTCTGTTATATATGTACTGTAATTTTTTACTGCTAAACTGTATCTTCATGATGCGTTACAAATTGTGCACTGTTTGATAACAGTTTAGAGATGTTGCTTGCGTGTAGTTTAATATAACCACATGTTACTGGTGATGACTGCTTATGCTGATAAATATGTTATACAGATTTTTTACACACGGAACATAAGTGACACATTAAAAAACATATTATTGACACGACACGAAATCTTTTTCCAACATTTCCATCATCAACATCAGCAGCTGAACAGACAATGGCAGATCACTGTCCACGTTCAACATTTATAGAGCTTCGCCTACAGACAGTAAGTAACTTCTGTTGATAGAATTAACTGGACTTCTGTGCAAGTTCTTTTGCCTTTGCTCTCTCCAGCTTGGCCACACGAGCCATTGACTTCTGGCCCATAATACCACCTCCCCAGTGACGACGCAGCTGCATACAAATACACAGGTTATTAGTATCTAGGGATGTTAAATGGTAAACCGGTTTCCAGCCAGTAACTGGCTTTCAGAATGCATAACCGGTTATCGAATTTATCGCACATCACATCAACACAATCCAGGCAATGCCATCGGCTGAGTTTGACCGTTACCTCAGCACAATGGCGGCACCTGAATGCAACCTGTTCACTCAGTGGAGAGAGCATGCAGATGCGTAACGCATTACGGTGCCGCTGTCTGCTTTCTCGCAATTCTAGCACTAGGCCGAGCACTTGGCGAGTCTTGTATTTCTGAATAGAAGTAAGTAACTGACTTTAGTAGCTCACTTTGTACGCCAGCGGCAGTGACGCTTCAGTCGTGTGGTGACATTCTTTAGTAGTTTTGCAATATAGTTTACGTATGCTAAATTCGTTTTTTTTCTAAAATGCCAACTTCATTTGAGAAAATTGAATCTGTAGGCTTATTGGAATTTGTTTTGTTGTACCAGCCGTACGGTCGTTAGGCCTATACACCACCGCTGACACTGTTGGTTGCGTTGATCGACGTGATAAGCGCATTGGCCAAATGGTCGTGGGTGGAACAAGTAGGCCTACAGGTTTTTGGCAGCTGGGTGAATGCCTTGAAAGCTGTGAATGCTTCATGCATTCATTTGTTCAGTACATGCAGGATACTTAAGCCAATCACCGTGGAAGCCATCTGTAAATGGGTACGCCTACATGGCTGAGAGCATCATGCTTCAGTGGACAACAGGTAACAGACTTGCCACACGCTGCTGCTAGCCTTGTTTACTCCCCAGCATTCTCCTGCTGTCCAGTGATGAAAGGAATTTGCAAGATGCAACTGGCCAGCATAGCTCAGCTGAGAGATCATCAAACTAAACCCGACGGGTCAAGTCACACAGGCAGTCGACGTAACTGCATTTCACCTCGCCAGCCGCATTTTGAGGACTCGCAGCCATGTGACGCATGATGTCATGTAATTTAATTACTGGTAATCCCTGGTTTCCACAAAAACCATTACCAGTTTTGTTTTAAAAACCGGTTTTAACTTCCCTATTACCATTACAAACCATATTTTTGCTCAAAAAGTTATTTATGGACATACATTCTTACTGTATGTTTAATTAATTTTCTACTCGAAGTAGAAAATTACCACGCACACAGTACATTTTACCATTTACTAAAAATACTTCCAGACAGAATAACTAACATTTAAAAATATGACAGCTTTCGTTACACATTTCTGAATGGAAGGTTAAGGAGATAATTTTTGGTAATGTTCAAACGGAAAGTAGTACGTAGAAAAATATCAAATACAATGTAAAATACAATGAAATTATAAGCAAGCTGTATAAGAAAGCTCATAGAAAAAAACGTTCTGTTCTGTTTTGCAGCAAACACCAAACATGCATGTGCCACACAGTTTAAAAAACATTGAATGACATTCTTTGTGTGCAATACTGTGCACTGTTTAAAAATTTGTAGCAAGTTCTGACTTAAGTGCCCCAAACCAACGTATGAGCTAACAAGTACAACATTACAAACCTCATCAGCTCGTTCATTGAAGTTGGTCTTCACAGCTTCAACCAGCTTATTCAGCTGAGATTTGTCTTCTCTGTAATAAACATCATATATTTCGTAACTGCACAGCTATCAAACTATACACAGAAATAAATTACATCTCTGAGCTAGCATAATGTTTTATTTAATATCCCGCTCAATACGTCAATACACTGATGCCTACTGTGCCACAGCCCACATGATGTACATTAAATAGCATTTTTAGAGTTGCTGAAAAAGGAAATTATCCTGCATGCTCAGTTAATGATATAGAAGAATGTCATTCCCATGGACCAGTCTCTCCAGGCAACTACCGGGTATGTGTGCTGCTACAGACAACCAAACCAACAGAAAATGCATTCAACCCCCTTCCTC
>Ga0209562_1000756_pt1 | contig 11512 bp, 6 predicted proteins | sample WorMetvacBELIZE2_FD_187399 | JGI IMG/M metagenome (GOLD analysis project Ga0209562, IMG submission 187399) | Marine gutless worms symbiont microbial communities from Max Planck institute for Marine Microbiology, Germany - Olavius vacuus BELIZE.2... | ecosystem: Host-associated > Annelida >...
AGTGGGTTGTATGGCTGACGGTCCATGATGGAGTAATACCAACAGCCAATTGAACCAACACATATTGTTGTAATTATGAGCAACACCCGGCAGAATCTCATCATTTGCCATGTGAATGCAGTCCTATGGGCATTTGGGTGGTGACCCCATGTGTTGGTCAACTCTTGAATGACCAATAGTCACTGTTATATTTACTGGAATGTGAAATTCAGGACTCGACCAAGTTTGCTGCTTACAGAATATCTGCGAATGTGTTCCGATTGCAAATTTTGATTGTTATGTTTAAGCCAGAAGTTTATTCCAGAGTTTAAAAATTACTGTTTTTAAAATGTTAGTATTACTGTGACTTGTAGACAGAAGAAGCCCTCCTCGGCCGACTGAGCCAGATGATGATGTTGAACTCTTGATCAGTTCAGCTGCGCTACATCGTCAACAACAAGTGCTCGCTGCCTCATCGTCGCCAATAAATCGTCATAAAAGTTTGTATTTCTTAACTATACATCACAGAACTTCGTTATTACATATTTCATATTGCACAACCGAAATAAAAGAAAACCTTGACTGGTACCAGCTTTCTTCTGAGAGAGGTCGAAACGTTAAGGCTTTTATTATTTTGGTTGTGTAATATCGAATTCCAACCAGATGAATCTGTTTGTTGAGAAATTCGTTGAAGTAGTTTCTGAAATGCCGACATTGACAGCTTTTGACACATTCTTTACTGTGGCATCTTCATCCACAGTAGGCTACTGCCAGTGATACAGCATTATGCCAGCTACATATCTTCATTCCATTACTCATGTACGTCATTGATACATACTGCAATTGCCAGATTTGGTAACTGTGTAACCCTTTGATCCGAAGAGTCATGTACGGCACCATGCTCTGATAATCATTTACCCTAAAGGATCTGGTGACTAAAGGGTTAGTGTCCTCTTCCTTTTCATTACTGCTGAGCTCAGTTTTGAAGCATTTTCAGTTCACAATTGCTTTTCTGTGACTCAAGCTGGTGCTTGTTAGATCATTCATTTTCACATCTGATTCACACGTAAAAATTCCGGAATTTTCATAAATTTTCGACCTGCTTTGCCTTCTTGACCATTGTTTCGAATTGCAACAATTTATCTGATATCTAAAACTCGTTAAACACACATGATTGACATTTCCAAGGAAGTTACAGAAACGTGATGTACGATGTAAACAAAGGATACGAGCCTGGTATGATCAGCACGAAATTGAAACTAAGTAACGTGCTGGGTGGCCTTTAAGTGGCAATCAAGCTTTAATTGCTACTTTTCTGGTTACATGTTAAATTGCTACCTCCTTATTTGCAGTTTTGATATGTATTTCTTGTCAGATATACTGTCAGAAGTTGCGTCCAACGTGGATCCATTTCACCCATGCAGAAGCCTTGCAAGCATCTCAGAGACCATGGCGCCACCTGCTGGCAGTAAACAGTCGCTACTACGTCGGATGAGTGAGCCGCTGGGTCGTGCCTGCACGTGTCCTTCTGTACGTCATGTGGTCGACATGGAAGGAACAATCACCTTCGTTGTGCCGGAGTTGTCCGAGAAGACACTTATGAATGTGAGTATTTGTGGTTGTGGTGTATAATCTTCTTCTTTGCCTTTGCGTTTCAGTCTTGCGGCTGCTCTACGAAGACCGGAGATGACACCGCACACTTTCAAGCGACAACTCAAGGCCTATCTGTTCCACATCTGATGTGCCGATGAAAAGAAGGAACATCCACCACCGCCCGACACTTTTGTGGCATTTTTTGTGATTCTGGCACCGGATCCAAAACTGCAAACTTACTTACTTACTTATAGGCCACCTACAACACCCCACCACATCAGATGATCTTGAGTGTGTGACTTCTTACTCATTTCTCTCGAGGTCATCTAAAACTTTCCCATCTTTTTTCCAGTGTGTTCTCTTCCGCACGTTTTTTTGTTTGTCTCGATGAGTCTACCTTACATGCCAATTTTTGACAACAGTTTCTTTTGTAAGAATTGCATTTTCATCTGGTGCAACTTTTAGGTAGATTTCTGCACTATGCAGTACTAATATCGGCGCCAGCTTACTAGATATCAGTGGTAGAAACTGATTCAACATAGAAAATTTATACAGATATTAACTAACAGCATCAGGGGACCGTAACAGAATCAAATCTCAGGAAATTTAGGGATTTTGGCAGTTCTGGTTAATACTGTTGATTGCATGACAGGAATAGCATCTGGCTTGTATAAATTTTCACAGGCGATGAGTGATCACTGACTGACAAATCCAAGTACACCTGGAAATCAGCCATTAAACAGATGTGTGTACAAGTTTTAGGTTGTGTAGGAGTTATATTAGCCTGCAAATTTGTTCCAACAGGATTCATACCGTGCTTGAGAAATTCATGAAAAACGTGTAGTCAGTATTAATAAGTCAAGGGCTTTGAAAAAATTACTTAAAGAATCTTAAGCCATTGAAAGCACTTGAACGTCTTTGAATTTTAACCTCCAGTCATTGAAACATGCATAATTTTAATAGTACTTTCGTACATACTACAAATTGAGCCACAAATCAAGAATATGTTTTGATAATGTCGATGTTAGCTGTTTATTGGTTACCGTATTTGTCAGTACTTCTCGAAATTTTTCAGTCTTGTTGCAGCAATACTGTGTTTAAGAAAAATCTAGTATATGAGACAGTAAAAATATGCAAGTTTTTGGGATGTAGCTGCTTGAAGGTATTCAGACAGTTTGTTTTTTTTTTCAGGTAAACAAAAACAACAGTAATGATTAGCTCTTTAGCATTTTACACCTCAGGCACAAAAAGTAAAACATCAACTAATAAAAATAGTAACATTAATAGTAATAATAATAATAATAAGAGTTCGTGTTGTGTGAATTGTACACAGCGAGAGCACAGTGCATTGCTGTCGAAGCTGGAGTTTATCTCTGACCTGGTTCACTGTATCGTGGCAGTAGCAGAGGAACGCAGCTCGCCACTTGCACAGTCAATCATCGTTAACAAAAGCTCATCCGGACGCAGTGATAGCATCTTTGCCGACGAGGTTCAGCGATGCATTGAGCAGTTGGTGTTATATGTTCGCGCTCTTCATCTCCTGGCGTCCGGCTTACAACTGGCACAGTGGGCAATAAAGGACGGCCACCTGGAGCGATCGAGAACTGCCGCACGTAGTGAGTTTGAGTACTGTTGTGGTCATTATTTAACAGAGTTGTTATTGCGGTAGATGTTCAGAAGCATGATTTTTCAAACTGGTGTTTTGTCATTCTCCCAGGTACAGCTGGAATACAGCAGTCTTTGGCGATAAGCTGTCTTCTCTCGTTTTTGTTCTTTAGCAGAGAAAATTATTCTAGGAACAAGTATAATACCATGTTTAAGCATAAGCAACTCATGTAAGCATACAGCTCGACAGTTCTTCTTTGCAAATAAATATCATATAAATATATGGTATAAACATGTACATATAAATAACAAGAACAACAACAATGATGACAACAGTGACAACAACAACATGTGTTTATTACGTTTGTAGATAAATCACTACAGAATGCAGTTAGAAACAACAAGCTGTCAAGCAGTAGAACACAAAGGATGAAGTACAACCAAACATAACACTTCGGGTTTAGCACGAGTATTATAAGCTCGTAATATTCTACATAATACAGACTGAATGCAACGAACATGCATGCTTGCTATAACACAGGATTAACTCATAATTATTAGATAAATATTGACATATTTTGCCATTAATTTTGGCACCACCGTGATTTGAACTCCTGACCTCTTTCTTACTTCCGAGCAATGCTAACCACTTTGCCGCTTTCTCTGTTCGTAAAAGTGATAAATTCGGCAAATCAAAAGTCGTATCAGTGACAGATAGATGTGCTGCACTATGGTTTGAAGACTGTTAGTGGTAATAACAATATTCTGTTTGTGTATACAGCGATTGCTGCGATGAACAAAAGTTATCAACAGTGCCTGTTGAAATGTCGATGTCTTGCCAATGCAGAAGGTCTGCACACTGGCAGACTGGTACCAGACGTTTCCCAGTCAATAGCGGACCAACTGCTCTACTCGTCTGCCATTGAAATGGTACAGCTGATGTGTACTTGTGAATCTGATTCCCTGCACATTTGTTATTGACTCACAATGTTTACTGTAGTGTCTGCTGAGGCATAGGCACCTACTGTGTGGGGGATTTCTCCACAGTTGAAATCTATGAGGGCATAGCTCCATCAGAAATCTGTAATGCCTGCTGGCATGCTCGTACGCACATAGTCAGAATTGAAGGGTTACATGATGGGTAGATTACTTCAGTCAGTTTGAGCCTGTGCTAATTAGTCGGCTTATTTGGTGGTTTTGTGTGTATTTTTATTAGTTATTGCAAGTTGAAAGAAGCCAACTGAAGGCTACACGAGCCGTCCTGATGGGCTGTTGCATTGGCCCGACCCGATGCCCGTCAGATGAGCTGCTAGATGAGTTGACCAAATGGCTGTCGCGCCGACCTGACGGCCCATCAGGTCAGCTCCAGTGGTACACAGGCAGGTTGGCCCGTGTAGCACTGGAACCAACCAGACGGTTGTCGAGTCGGCATAACGGCCCATCAGGTCGGCCTTAAGTGAGTTGTTATAACTTGCAGTGAATGTGTTGTGTAGTTGAGAGTTGTCATTGTGTAACTGTTCACTTTGCAGTGCAAGCTCGGAGCCGTCGATGAGCAGCTTGGAAACTTTGAGCAGGTGACTTCTGCATCACTTGTTTCAGTGTATTGCAAGCCGAGATAATGACTGGAGTGTATTGTTATAAAACACGGCATTTGTAAATTTGTCACATAACACCACCTATCTGTCCACTGTTGTCTTTTTCACAACCAACTTGCACAGCAACTTTTGACAGTACATAACTTGACCTGTATGTCCGTGTGTGTGGGTATGTATAGTGTGTGCGACAGTACAGCGAGGCATATGTTCTACTGCACGGACTTTGTCAGCAGGCACAGGACGCACGCGACCGATGTCAGCTCAACAAATGTCAGTCACAAGTGTATTGTTGTTCTTGTTGCTGAACGGATATGGAGTATTATGTGAAAGTAATGTTGTAGCTGTAGTGGTAACTAAAATTAGAAAACAAGAGGCTAGAGCTGTCGCGGGGACTGGCAGATTGATTGGCAGATAACCAGATAACATGTAAAAAGTTTATCAACTTGACTAAAGTAGCTGTTTCAGTGAACTAGATATATATAGAATGTCCTTGAATATAAAAACAGCAACAACTATAATAGATAATCAGATATCACTGAATATGTATCAAGATAGTATTTGCTATTTAGGCCACTCTAAAAAATTCGGATTAGATTAGATGAAACTGTTGGACGTTGGTGAAGTCCAAAAATGAAGTGGCACTTTATTGTTGTTTTGCAAATGCTGAGGTCCTATGCTGTGTGAGCTGATGCCCACGGCTGCTCTGTGAATTACTGAATGAAGAAACACCTTCCACAATAGCTCCGACCAATTTCTAGGAAGTTATCAGTCCATGCTTGCGGACCAGTGCTGGTATCTCGACCGGGATCCTGCTCCTGGAATCTTGTAGAGTAAGGGCTGTTAACTGGGGGAAAATTTTGCATGGTTAAGGGGTGAAATTTATGAGAAATTGTGGCATGTCGAGGAGGAAATATAATTCTGGTGGAAAATTAAGGTTGACACTGGTCCTGACAATTTGGTACCAACCAGTGACTGTTAAACGGTGTTTTTCACTGATATTAATGTGCTCCGTGGCTTCATGTCAGTGTTTGCAACGAACAGTCTGCATGTCTGTGCTGTCCACTGCGTGAAAAGTCAAACTGTGAACTCACTCACTAGAAAACAAAAAAGAACTGTTTTGGAGTTTTTTTTTGCGCAAAACTAATGGTATTTGGTCGCATTTTTAGAATGGGTAACTGGCTTGTTGGAACTTTAGAAAAGGGAGGAAAGAACAAAGAAGATTAAGAGCCGCTGATCACACCATCTCTTTCCCCAGTAAAGCAGGTACTTGGCATTTGAAGTAAGGAAGGTATCGTGTGTGCTGATGTCATGTTTCTCGAAGTGGCATGATGATGATGACTGTTCTGTGTAGACAAAGACAAAGTGGAAAAACGATTGAAGCTGCTTGAAGGCTTTGGAATCATTCACAGCATCAGCTGACGACGCGTCTGCTAGAATCAATTCACTTAGTTGATCACCAACCACCGTTTCATATTGCTTTTTGTCACATCGCCTGGCAAATGTGATATAAAGTGTTATGTGCCTGGGCCATGGCAGCACCGTATAATCGTTTTGCTTTCCTGAATTCAGTCAGAATGATGCACTGTTCTTTGTTAATGCGAGGGTAATTGATCTGGGACCGATTTTCAGAGATTCCTAAGTTTTTCCTAAGTTGTTCTTAAGTTTTGCTTACCCCGTTTTTCCTAAATCTTTCCTAAGTTAAGGATTTAGAATTTCCTAAGTATTGCATAAGTTCATTTTCCTAACATTTGCCTAAGTTCTGCTTCGGAATCTTTGAAAATCGGCCCCCTGGTCTCCAGTCAATTCTAGTTTTGTTCTAATCCGGTTTAGAGATGTTCTGTGATTTGTTCTTTAGAATTATTGATCTCCATTGAATTGATTATAATGTGCCAACACTAGTCTAATGATATGGGCAATTCTGTCATTTCCATTTCACTGTTATTGCAGTACGAAGTTTTTTTACCATGGCATATGTCTTTGTTCTAATTATAAATATTCATAAAAGTTCAGATGCAAATTATGGCAATGTTATAAATCTTTTTTTGTTTTCTTTTCGATATATAGCAAAGCTTAGCAGCAGCAGGCAAAGTTGTTTACTGGGTGTAAACCATGAATTATCAGTAATAATAATAATAATGATAATGATAATGTATGCATTTATTTCCCACCTTGAGGTTGTAACTGCGGAGAAAATAGCAATAATATCATTGTGGCGGCTGTATTCTGTGCTGCATATCTAGGCTGTCATGCTAATATAGCCTGTCTAGGTAGTAGTAGTTATCAGTTAATGAGTATTTTGTCAAAGGTTCGTGACTGATCGTAACTTGTCAGGTACAGTATTTACATCAGCGAGTATTTGTGACTGAACGTGTTCATTGTTAGCTACGTATGTCATTTGACATTGTAAATTCATAAAACTGTTTAGTGCGTCGAGATTTAATCTTCAGTGAAATTTTGGTTTCTGGTGCTGTGTGTGTGTTCACATTGTGAGTGCTGGTATTGTGAGAGTAGATTCCGTGACTAAATCATATTTGCTTTGGGAGCTTTTATGCCTTTGCCTGCTTGTATTGCGTGACTGTAAAAACAGATCTGTACTATCTCTTATAGAGACCGTTGCTGTAGGTATTCAATTGTGTAAGATTTTTGTGAACAACAGGCTGTCAGTGATGTTGTTAATTGGAGAAAAATTCTGCATAAGACGAAAGAAATGGTCTACTTCCAAACAGTTTAGTTTAATTGACAACTCTGCGGTTTGTCAATTCACAAGCCTTTTCCTGTAATCTTATAAGTGATCAGACACATCTTTAGAGACAGTACTTTGACCTTTAGTCTTCGGCTTTCTCCATAGTTTGTCTTTTAGCTGATCATTTCAGTCTAAGGGATGGTTCACATCTGTTTTAAAGTCATCCATTGTATGCCATTATGTTTTATTGTGCCAGTTTGCTGGCAGCTTATTGCTGGCTTGTGCTTTGATGTCGGTTTTGGATGGGGCGTATTTTTTACATTTTCTAGCTTCATTCGAGTACAGTATGTGATATGTGATATCCACAACTGAGCAGATACGTAAACTCGGGGAGCATTTTCAGTGCTGCGTACTGGTGGGCATTGGCCTCAGCAAGAACTGTGTAATGTGCAGAGGACACAGTTTGGGTGAAGATAGTAAAACGGCTACTGAGTAGTCTGTATTCACTCTATGAGTGTTAGCTATTGGTTTAGTTTTATTTTGGTTTATCTAGTTTACAGATGTGTTGATGCAATAAGTAAAACTTGCTACAGATGTTTTAACATACTATTTACTACTAATACTACTACTACTACTACTATTGTTATTATTATTATTATTTGGGGGCTGCAGTTTTTAGTGATTAATTAATGGAGTAATCGTTGAAAGTTTTAATCCGTTAATTTTCGTTATGGTTGATTTTTCGAATAATTTTTGATCACTTAAAAGTGGCCAATATATGTGCTTCTTTAATGTTATCTAGCAGCTCATTTCAGAGATGACTGTAGCTGATAGCCTGTGATTCGAACTCGGTGTGTTTCTATATCAAATTTTTTACACTGGAAGTTTATGTTGAGTTAAAATTGGATATTTGTGAGTTTTTGTTGTTTTTATAAACATGGTGAATGATTGTGTTTTTATAGACTGGAACTGATAACTACTGACTCGATTTACATTTTATCGAACAGACAACAAACTAATTGGAATTAATTGATTAATCGTAGATTAATATTTCATGTTAGTCGACTAAAGTTTTCATTTTTTTTTTAAAATCAGTAACAGCCCCATTATCGTTATTATATTATTGTTCAGTGGTACCTGATATTGGTTGGGTCATTTGACCCGTATAAACCCGTCCCCAATATGGCCTATAATCTGTTTGTTGAGACGTCAAACCTTACTGAACTTCAACTTCGACCAGATATTATGAACAAAATCCATATTTGGCATATTATGACTCAAACTGAACTTGCCATTTTTACAAGACATTTTCATTTACTCCTTTAAATGAACGAGAGTTAACGGACTAAATTACTGATTGTCTGTCTGTTCCTGGAAGCAGTGTTTGTATTTAATAATATTTATACGCAGATCTATTCCACATGTCTTTATTGTTATGAACGCAAGTGTTTACTAGTTATAATTTGTATTTATTTGGAGCATTTAAACAGAGGACATTCGTTGTAGCATGTTTAGATGTTCATTGATATTCCGTGTTGTCGTAGATTGGTTTTATTTAAATGTTTTTAATTTAAATGTACGACATTCCTTTGAGCTAGATTGTTGTTGTGATGAGTTTTGTGTCTGTGTGGTTCCGCTACTTGACGTTCATTTGACAACGTGCTTCTCGTTACTTTTAAGTAATAAATGATTTGAACGATTAAGTGTTTCTAAAGTGTTTAGTTTGTTCAGCCATTAATCCATGTGTAAGTGAATTAAAGTCAGTCATAAGTTGACCACATGAGGTATCATTCAGTACGATATTTTTTAAGCAAATAATGATAACAAAATCAGTTTTGTTTGACAGAAGTTACATGCACAATGTACGTGTTTACTGTGTATATTTACATGAAAGAGTTCGTGTATTGCAGAGTCTGTTAACAGTATCTGTGACAATGTTGTGTGATTTTATTCACAGTTCAGTAATAACTGTTGCTGTTATTTAGGTGGTTAAAGTTAGGTTATTAATTGTTAAATAAGAAGCTTAACTCAAGCGGACATTGTGCTTGTAAATCAGTTTAGTAAGTTCATGTTGTAACGTTTTCGGCAACCATTACGGTAATAGCCGCTGTGTTGAGTAGATCTGTGGTTGATAATTTAATCTTTGTATTGTTAGTCGTTATGAGTGTAGTCTTGCCATTGACGTGATTTTGTCAGTTGAAGTCGGCGTAATGTCTTCGAATACGTGGTGTGTGGTGTGTGTTTATTTGTTAGATTAATTGTTAAAATAACTGCTACGTAATTTAACTGCATCTTGTTTTTGTAAATCAGTTTGTCATCATCCACCGAGGCTGGGCCTGTCAGCCTAGAGTTGCTCAAATATTGCCAAAAACGTTCTGTATGCTAATGCTAAAGTTACCTCACACTTTTCCTTGAATTGCCTAGTTTGCACCATTTTTTCTCCTATATGTTAAAATTACTTTGGAAAACCACAACCCTCCCACCCCTATAAAGGGGATTCTTTTTCTTGATTTGTGTGTTGAATGAACATGACATTGTTGTTAAACTAGAATGCAATATTGACATAATTGATCTGTAGTTTGCATTATACACATTTGAATAACTTATTGACTTGAAGTGTGGCAAAAGTTTCCTGCCAAAATTTTATTTTATTAACTATGTAACGGTGCTGAGCTGCGGTATCATGTAAAACGTATAGATATCGTGATCAGTAATTTTTAATAATTTACTCGTAAATGTCTCGACGTTGTTGAAGTTTACTGGCGTCATTTGACACAGTGAATGATTATGTTTCTGTAGACTGGAACTAGTCACTGCTGACTCGATTTGCAGTCTGAATTGCATTTTATCCAACAGACAAATTCATTGGAATTAATTGATTAATCAAATATAAATCATTTATCACATAATTTATTACATTTGCTGTAAGATTTCTAAATTCAGTAGCTTCACGCCCGCGTTACTGTTAATTTAAGCACAGTTGCTTAAACTTTTCTGTTTCAAATGCAAGCTTAATAATTTATCTGGAAATTTATCGTGATTTGGTAAATTTGTATAGTCTACACAGTTTGTGTGATGGTTTTTTATACGTGCAAAATATAAAATGCAAATAGAATTACCCGTGAGCATCGGGTGGTCCTTATTACCCTGAAATTAGACTTCGTATCCCGTGAGGTATGAACACCCTCTGTTAAGAACCCGTGCTTGACATATATGTTACTACCTTCTGTGTTCTGTGTTTAGGCCTACAGTTACAGTATGAATGGCGTCCGTTTAACATAAGATACTCTTTTTTTATATACTGTGAAACGTGTCGTCGTTGATAAAGCCTGTTGTGGGATAATCTCTCTACAAACTCTGCTGGAGGTTTTACTTTGCACAGTTGAAGTTAAATTATGTGTTTTTTGTTTATAATTTGCTCAGAATAGCATTACTGTTGCATATATTTTCAAGTGTCTTGGCAATTGGCTATAAATGCTGCGGCTATTTGCTTACTGAACATTGCTTTTATGCTTTGAAAGTATGATATGTCGTTGAAAAGCAGGTGACATCGGTCGCTGAGGTTTACGATTGTGTTCGTTACGGCGTTCTATACTTCATAATAATAATATTAAACTGGAGTTAATCGACAGGGGAATAGACGCGCACGCCGCGCGATACACTACTGCAGTATCCGTGACCTCGAAGTGTAAGCTGATGTCTGGCTGAGGGCTCTAGAAAAGATCAGCGCCATGGGCCCATGTGGCGTGGGATTTACTTCTTTCCAATCGACTAAAAATTTCAACGAAAAAAAAACTTTGCTTCATTCTCCATTTTCGCTGTAGTTAAAATTACAGTGTTGATACGTTGTCGTGAAGAGCGTTTGTAGACCAAGATATTTATTATAGAAACGTAAAGTACAGAAATAGTACATGATAAGAATAACTAGCGGTTAGTACAAATACACTCAAAGACTTCACCAAATCATCATCAAACTGGTGAAGACAGAAAGCACCATCACGGACACTAATCATCTCTAACAAAACAAGTGTGATGCTCCTTAGTTCACAGCTAATCT
>Ga0209562_1000758_pt1 | contig 11504 bp, 7 predicted proteins | sample WorMetvacBELIZE2_FD_187399 | JGI IMG/M metagenome (GOLD analysis project Ga0209562, IMG submission 187399) | Marine gutless worms symbiont microbial communities from Max Planck institute for Marine Microbiology, Germany - Olavius vacuus BELIZE.2... | ecosystem: Host-associated > Annelida >...
GGCCGATAGACTTCATCAGAAATTGATGATTATTCCCATAAATTCCCATTATTTCCCGTTATTCCCATCATATCTGGTTAGACTACTGACCTGGCATATACGGTTAAACCACGCCGTGATCTCCGTTCCGGATCAATAACGACACTAGTCATGCTGATAGCACGATGAACCGTACTCAGTGATCGAGCATTTCCAGTGTCTGCTACACGAGCCTGCAAATGCACTGTCGACGCCTGCCGGAACATCTTCGTCGTACGTCGCGTATGGCGACAAATGAAAACGCTGCTGTTGAAGGCATCTCCGTACCATTTCCATGTGTGACTGATATCACTTTATGTACAGTGTCCGGTTCTTGCGATACTGTCACTATAATCTGTTCATGTATTAATTAAATGATGATGATAATAATAATAGGCTCCGTTTTGTCCGGAGCTATAGAACTCTTGCGGTCCCCCACAGGTCCGCTACTGCACGAGTCAGTATGGAAGACAGAAATCGCACCCTGTGGATGTTGTGTTGGGACTTCTTCTGTCGGCTTTCCACCTGTCTGCGTGGCTCTGACCACCTCCTCGACGATTGCCCTGGATCCCACAATGCGGCTGTTTCGGCTTCCGACAGCTTCTTCCATCTTCCGGATCCTCCCACTCCTGTGGAGATGACAGCGTGGAACTGGCGTCGTCGAAGTCGCTGGAGTATTCCGAATGACAGTATCGACTGACACCTTCGCATCTAGCGTACGTCACACAGCAGTGTGTACCATAACATCTGATCTATCACCATTTACGAGAGGAGTAACCTACACGTCGCGTACCCCCTACCCCTCCCGTTTTTATTGGAGTGGGCTACTGTAGCCTGACTTTTATGTGCCACTATAATTTTGTAAATTTAGTCAATAGTTTATAGCGAATGTCACAAAAATCGTCCTCTCTAGATGTAAGTAAGTAAGTAAGAAAGTAGTCAATTATGCTATGCTTCTAATGCGCTGCGTGTCTAATACAGCGAAAACAAGTGTGTCTTCAGGCGTGACTTGAAACAGTCAGAGCCGTGCGTTGGGTCCGGAGGTGATCAGGCAGTGAGTTCCAGACCATCGGACCAGCGACAGAGAACGCCCGACGGCTGAACTTGCTGCGACGGTAGCGTGGCACGGTGAGTTGATGCCATTGATGGCGGCTGGCAGAACGGAGCTGCTGGCGACTGGCAACTTCTGACGTTGGAGTGCAGTATTCCATTGGTTACTGCGGAGCCTTGCCTTGAAGACACTGATGCACTGTTACTCCAAGTTGACATCCAAAATGCACTAAATTCAATTTCTGCTGAAGCTGTGCCTCAGATGCCAATTGGAAGCTCACAACGGACTGATTTCGAAGGAGAAGAGAACATGGATAAAACAGTATTCCCACTATTTGACATAAAGTAACGCCGTTATCCATAGGCGTACGGAAGTAGTAGTAGTAGTAGTTATAGCAGCTAGCACTATCTGCTATAAGTATAGGTCTGGGAGTACGCTAGAAGCCTTCCCCCGAAAAGTCCAGGGTGGATGCCTCAGAGTGCTAAGGGCTTTTCCTGCGATCCCTCGACGGGTTAAAGTTTGTCTTATTTTTTCAATGCTAAAAGCTACAGTGACAGAAGTGTGTCTTCATCACTGGCCATAATTATCGCAGGGATGGTTATGCCTGCCACTCATCAGCAGCTCTTACGATTACGATGTGATCAATAAATCAGCTAAATTGATCAGGCAATCAATCGATCCGTTACGGAAAAAGCGTTCGTCGAACTGATGACGAAGTCAAACTGGTAAAGTTGTACATCACTCGCAGACCTATACGACTATCCTTACAAACCATAAAGCCAGTACACACTTCAGAAGTACATTATGAGTGTTGACACACGCTACACTCGTTTATCAGTAGCCTATCACTCTTTTTCATTAAACTGATGCCTGCTGTTATTATTATTATTATTTTCCCAGAACGTAAGTCACAGGATTTCAAATATTACAAAAAGATCGTCAAGCTCGAGTGACGACTAATCCGATCAACAATAAAAACTGTCGTGCAACAGAATCGAATTAAAGCGTTGCACCGCCACAGACAAACGCTGGAACAAAAAAGAACTCTCACGGTCATCGCCAGATAGCCTGGCGATGTGTCTGCCAAGATCGCCGACTAGTTCGTATGCCGTCTCGTGAAACGGATGCCGTCTCCACTGGGACCGGATAGAAGGTGTACATGGTCCGACAAGTCAGAATACTTTGCCATTTTACGTGCCGCTGCTAACTCAGCTGCAGCACCTACCTCGCGAGCCAAAGCTTCCACGTAAAAATTATTATTGTTACTATTATTATTAAATTATAATTTTTTTTGTAATTTAAAAAGTATCATCTGTAATATAGTTAAAAAGTTAATAGCTGGAAAAAGTTTGAACAGTTAAATCTCGTCCTCGGTGAGTGTGTGGGCGAAACCGTAAAAGTACATTGGATAGCGACTGCATTGAATTTTATTATTAGCCTATTATTTAAAATTATTATTCTTACCTGCCAAGAGAATTAAATCGTCGAGCTTCAGAATCGGAGGCATAATTATACCACGGTGACACTGAGTGCCTCGGTAAACTGCCGTAATTCACATTATCTGATTCATAACCTACAACAGAGTTCACATTGGAGATCACGTCAATATACATGCAGATGAAACTAAAGTAAAATAGACACATTTGAGTTACTGATACTTAGACTTGACGTAACACAATCTGCAAAATGTCCGTCAAACTGCCACAAACGCATCCGGAAACCAAAGTTGCAAATTCAACTATAGATGCCTTCACCGAAAAATTTCGCTGTGACCTAGACTTCTTGACCTCAGAATGTAATCTTTGTCCCCAACTGCACCTAAGTTGTAAAGTCGGTGAAATTCCCACAAGTGCTTTGTAGGACATTGTACTAACGAACGATATCATGCAAGGAACGAACGGACGGACGAACAGCCGGAAAACATAATGCCTTCGGCGTCTAATCGCCGGCAAAGGCATAACAAATATACAACACATACAATGTCATTCTGTTGTGCTGAAAGTGAAACGTTTGAAACTGTGAATCAAAGTTTGTTACTTTGCACTGCAATATGAACATTAATTGTTCATCAAATTTAGACCATGGCCGACCGATTAATAAAACGAATTGTTGGACTGTTGGTGACGAAAATTTCTAGTTTTGTTTAATCCAAGTTTTGGCTGCCAAAGATCAATAAAAGTTTCTTTCTTTCTTTGTTTATTTTCCTATACTGCACCTGTTGCTGCAACTGTTAATGGCTTAAGTTTAACATAGGCCTATATGCACCTGTTTCAACTACAAACGTTTTTTTTTAATTTTCATTTGAACGTTCAATACAGTGAAATGTTGGGTTTATGACTCACGTCACCCGAGTGACCTGACCTGAGGGCTCACTACCTAGAACGGCATCACTTCCGCCCCCTACGCTTAGACCTACGTGTACGTTAACCTTTACCACGCCTGAAGGCTTCGTGAATTGTGATCATTCACAATGCAATTTGTTAGTCCACAACGAGCGCGAAACTTACCACACTTTGAGTAGCAGCCATGCTGCGACGGCAGCGTAAACGAGTTGTATGACGCAGAATGCAAACCGGCATCTGACAGTCACATCCAGTACGCTACGTCAGTAATTACACTCACAGCAAAGCATGCAGATCACACGCTATAGTCGTGCTAATCGACGACTCACGCGACTCCAGAGTTAACATCATACGTCAGCCACTCAGCCAATTGTCTGTTTGCCGTTTCTTTCATTGGCTTTACCTAGTTTCTTCTTTTGTCCATCCCTTCGATCCCTTTCTACCAGAATAGTCCCACTCCGTTTCCAGGCCGGAGGTCGTAGGAGGCGACCGAACCTGGGTTTAGTTTGTGTTTTGTTTTGTACTTTGTGACTTTGTGTTATCTGTATTCCTTAGTTAAGATGGATTGTGGTGCTTTGTTCTATTTGGTTTAGTTTACTTTATAGTTTTGTGTGTTCGTTCAGTGCTTTGACACTGTTTGTTGGGTCATCTGACCCGCAAAAACCCGTCCCCATATGACCTATAATGTGTTGGTGGGACGTTAAGCCTTACTCAATCAATCAATCAATCGCATAGGCGTAGCCAGGGGGTGCAGTGGGTGCACCTGCACCCCCCAGGTCGGTGAAAAAAATTTTTCAGGCGTAATTTACAGGGAAAATGTGTAAGTGCACCCCCCGCTAGGACACGAAGTGCACCCCCAGCCAGAGCAGGAGTCAATTTTTACGACAGTTTTTGCTGGGCGGGTTAGATCTGGAGGTGTATTTAGACGTTCTTTGAGGGCGACGACTAAAAAAGGTCGTCAGCTTTTTTGGTAAGAAACAGTGCACCCCCAGACAAAATCCTGGCTACGCCTATGTGCCGTCGGCTTTGCCGTCATATTCTGGCAGCAGAAATCTACACGTCTATTGCAATGAATATCGACAATAAACGCCGGTTCCCCTCGACCACTTTGGCTAAATATTCAATTTTCATTCACCGACTGAGTAATCGTTTGCGTGATTTGTGAATGAATGGAGACTGGACCACACCGGTACTTTGTGCACATAACACACGTACAAACTAGACCGATCTTTCTGTAAGCGAAGCTGCTGGCTTCACATAGCATGATTACGCATTCGTAGCGGTCCATACTGCTAAGTGGATTAGTCTCTGAAACGCCGTATGCAGTATTGCATGTCGAGTGGGACGTTGAACTATGCTCACCCACTCCACCAGAATAATATGAAAACCAGAACTAAAAATATGTACAGAACCAAAAATTAAAACACCACTGACAATGACGCATTGGCGGTCTTTTTGTGATTGATTGCAGTAATTATATAAACATTTCATTCAGCTTACAACATCGATTGAGCGATAGCAGAAGGCGTTTAGCAGTAGACGTAAACGAGAAGTAAAGAACAATAGACATTGCGAACCTTGAGCTAATAGCGGCGCGTTTTTAAGCATCTGCGACGACAGAACGACGGGAGATGAAAAGAATCCTGAGTACGAAGCGGCAGCGTGCGGACTCGTCGGCACTGATACGGCAGCAGCGGGAATATAACCCGTATTGTCTGTAAACACGATTAAATCAGTCAGTGAGCGGTGATGTAGAGGGTGGCCCCAAAAATTGGCACCGTTTTTTGTACGCCTTAACTTTTCCAAATATTAACCGATTTTCAAAATTATTTCACTGTCAGAATCAGGAGAACATGTGTAATAATAATTTCACTAAAGATCCCACCACACCTCAAGTGTGTTGCTACACTACCTTGTGAAATGTCAGTGTATGTCTCAGCGTTTCATTGATCGCGCCATTGGTCAGTGGCGTCGCCGGCTTGAGTGCGTCGTCCAGCAGCAAGGCGGACACATTGAACATGACGTAAAAACTGCAGGATGTGATAGTTGCTTTAGACAGTAACTGAGACAATAAACACGTTGTTTCCTGTTGTTAATTTCTTAAAATGTGTTGTTACAAAAGTCGTCTTGTCTTCAATTGTTGCTTTTAAGACGCTTGACACTTCACAAGGTAGTGTAGCAACACACTTGAGGTGTGGTGGGATCTTTAGTGATAGTATTATTACAAATTATCTCCTGATTCTGATGGTGAAATAATTATGAAAATCGGTTAATATATGGTAAAGTTAAGGCGTACAAAAAATGGTGCCAATCTTTTGGGCCACTCTGTATTAGCGTAACTCAAGCGGTGTCACACAGGGGCACTCTTGTTCGTGGAACATGTGTGCCCGTGTAAATCCCATTATCACTCTCAGTGTTCTTCTTCTTCTCAGTTTAACTCAATCATGAGAACAATACACCAGGTGCTTAATTTATGCACAGCATGCGCAGACGGCTCTTTTCCCAAGTTTCCGGCACACGCAATAAATTAGATATTTTGTGTCATATAGAGCATCTAATACAACATAATCTAATCTGCCGTTAATTTTGTTTGTATACGTATCAAGTATTGGTATATAGGTTAGATAAAACAATCTAAGCTATATGGTATTGGTGCTTTCCTCATATAATGCCATATCATCGTCTTGAAATTGTAATTCACTTCGGTAAGCGATTTTTTCGGTCGTTTATTTCTGCCAGTGGAAATACTGATTAGTGATTACATCTAATTCAATTACATATTCTATATAACACAAAATATCTAATTCAGTGGGCGTGCTGGAAAGACTGCTGGCATAAATTAGTCAACTGGTATATTCTGTTTATCTGCTGACACTAAGCCTATGTATGAATGTCACTGTGTCTAGCAAATACAATGACTTTATGACTGACTAAAGTATAGTGTTTCACATGCGAGATAGTTCCATAGTGAAATATTAACAGCTACTTAACATTTAGTGTTACCTAACATTTCAGTAATGTTAACGGCCCCTAGTTTTCCAACATCTCTTTCCATCTGACAATCTGACCTGGTACGGTAATACGGACGTGAGCATCAATAGTTACTTATTAGTAAACGTGTAGGTATCAGCAGTGCTGCCCTGTCTCTGTGGCCGCATTCTAGTTCTCACCAATTAACGGACGACACAAAACAGTAATACCAGGAAACAAAATTACGAAATACTTTTCGGATTAATTTTCAGAGAAACAGACGTAGAGATGAGTTTCTGAAGTGACCACAAAAAATCTCCGCATATGAGCGACACTTTTGTTGAACTATAAGCCTGCTGCACTTGCTACGCAGTCATGTATTCAATGAACACATACGGAACTGTATGCACCTTGATAGTAGAGATGAAACATCTGAGGAATCTGTGTGAAGTGTGGAACAGTCTGGTCGACGTAGGAGAGCTGTAGCGCCGGCGGCGGTGCTGGCGGTGGCGGTGGAGGACACGCGGTGAATTGTTGACCTCCAGCCACATCAACAGCTTACGTTAACAACTACCGGCACACAAACTATCTAAAAACAAAACTTTTAAAAACATTTTTACAAACACTTACCCGGAGACTGTCGGCGTAAACTGCTATGATTTGTGCATTAGCTGAACAAGCTGCATCTCAGGGCCTTAGTCCGCAGAGTCTCACAGAATATCAGATTTTTATGCCTCCGCCAACAATACGCGGCGTAAGGCATTGTGTATTCTGGACGTCCGTCCGGCCGTCTCTCCGCTGTCCGTTAGTTAACACCTAATGAAACTTTCCAGACATTCATGATGACTGGAAGTTGCTGAATTTAGATTTTCAAGGTCAGAGGTCAAAGGTCAACCATTTGACCTATAATGACGGAGGCATATACATGTATTTTGACGGTGTAGAGTCGAGACTCGCTTTTTGTTTTTAAAATAATTTTATGCGACTTTGTATGTGGACTGTAGAGAGAGCAAGCCAGCCAACTTATAAATGTATAATCAGTTAATGCATTTATTTTAAAATAAGTTGTACCTTTGACTTTGAATACCTTACTAAATTAAATGTTTTTTTTTAATTTTTTTGTGGCGACACAAAGTCCTGTTCTCGTACGCAACTTTGTGAGATCTGGTGTTACTTTTAACAAGGGCCGGCCTTCAACCTGCAAGCTTTATATAGCATAGGGCGTCATCAAGCCTAAATCCGGCACCGCCCACGCACACAGGTTGTTACGTGGCAAAGTATCTGCTGCAAATCAAACTCAGAGACTTCTCCGTCATCAGTCAGAACCACTGCACCAGAGCCGTATAATACACTGCTCTGCGCTGCACTGACGCCAATGTGCCATACGTAAATAGTAACACGCGAACGTTGATTGCTGCAAGTGTCAGAAACGGTTTATGTTCACAGTCTGAAAGATAGCGAACTCGAGCGTGATTATTTTCCACCACGTCACATGCAATGTCGATCTGCAAGCCAGATTCAGGACACGTCACAACGAATCTTACAGGCCTATGATAACATTCCGAATGCACGGCTTTTAGTCTTACTCGTACGATCCTATCAGGTTAACGGCATCTATGAGGCGCGATACGGTATCTCAACGTCGTTTGTATCTGCTGAAATATTCCGTTGAGATGCTCTGGGACATTTAGAATACTGTCCACTCTACACAGGAGAAGTCTCAATGTACACTGTCAGTGGACACAATTGGCAACTGACTGTGTTGTGACGTATTTCACGACATTGTCGGCCGACAAGCTGTGCCATACTTTTGGATGATGTCGGCCGCTGTCGGTCCTCCTTCAGTTTAGGCTCCATGTCGGCCGACAATGTCGGTCGCCAAAACGACGACCGCCATTGACGACAATGACGGGCCGTGTGGCGCGGCCTTAAGCAGTAGCAACAAAGCAAGTGATGATGATGATGATGATGATGATGATGACATATAGTGATGATGATGAATCTCTACTGCGTCACCGTGTCAGTATTATTTTCATTCTCGAGATAATTCTGATTTTATTTATTTTTATTTTTCCATTCGCCAAAAATTTTTTATTCGCATTCTATCCTTGGTACGCAAATAATTGTCGTTTTTAGTCTCGTTTTCGTTCACGAAAATATCACTGCGCTGCGTAGAGTAGATTAAGGCCAGCATCGCAGTAGTAACGCCATAAAGCATGTAAATCGAGATAAAGTGATCATAAAACGGCAGCGGAAGATACAGCATTTATCAGCGGAGTGGGGCTCCGAGGAGTTCGGGGGAGCAAAGCCTAATCTTAGATGAATGTGTGTATGAATGAAGTGGATATTTCGTGTTGTAAACAGATGGTGTTACTCACTGGCAAAAACTTTAGCATCCACGGCGCATCCCAGGCCTTCAGTCAGTTGATACTGATACTCAAACTCAGACGGCTGATATGGTATCTACAACGAAAACAATTCACTCGATATGAATATTAATTATTGATTCTTACTACTCCTGCCATAGGAGGAGAGGAGACAGTAAAAGATCGGTTTAATTACAACAGCTATTAAACAGAACAACTTCGAAATCGTACACAGCAAAACTTTCGTGTATGCCTTAGACGTAGTAGCCATCACAGGAGGTTTCGTCTACCAACAGCGCATGCAGGCGAAATAGCGCGTATACCGGCTGAATCAAGTTCTTCACGTTCATGCTGTTGTGTTCGTCCGCCATGTCGTTCCAAGTTACCGAAGATCCACAAACACTCAAAACACGTTCTTCCGCAGTTGCACGATCACGAGCAAGTTTTCAGGTCATTGCTCGCCGCAGATGCGAGGGCGCCGGCCGGGCCGGGCCGGGCCGGTGAGCAGTGCGGCGGGGCGGGAGCTGGCCTGAGCCGTTGCGGGATGCGGGCGAGGCAGGCTCCGCAGCCGGACACAGCAGCAGCAGCAGCAGCAAGAGCAGCAGCCGTAGCATGGCAGTAGTGAGCCTACGGGATGGCGAGCATTGAGTTACATATCCGCTGCTGCAGTGCACAGCATGTTGTCGGCGCCCGGCTGCCACCCGGCTCAGCCTCCTCGTGTTTAATAGATCACCGCTTATGACGTTGTGGCCGGCAGTACGCCTAGATGCGGAGCTCGAGTGGCAGTGCCTCGCCCTCGCTTCACGCACCGTGGAAGACGCCGGCAAGAGTCCACCTTTTTCCAGTGGGAGTCACGGAATTTATATTGTTTAAGTAAGGAAGTAAGAAAATTTATTATACGCGGCGCCTACAAACAAATAGTCACTGCGTCGCAGCCTCACTGCGAAAAAAATGCGCTTTCAACAGACGTCAACAGGCAACGAAGCTGACAGCATGTTCCACATCCGAGGACCATCAACAGCTGTCGACCAGATGAGTCTTGGTCCACGGCACAACACGCATGAACATGTTCGATGACCGTAAGCGGCGACTGGTGTCAGCTGGCATTTATCTGACAGATACGACGATGCTCGGCCATGTAGTGTCTTGAACATGAGCGCGGCGAGCTTGAATTCGAGCCGAAGTCGGACAGGCAGCCAGTGCATTTCCCTCAGAACGGGTGTGATGTGTTCACGACGACCTGTCCGCCTTATCAGCGGCCTGGCTGCTGCAGTCGGTACACTGGCTGCAGCCGCTGATACAAGTTGTCGCTGATGGCGTGTACAGTCCCTCGTTACAGTTGGCGACTGTAGGTGAACGCCCGAAATAGCATCTTTGCGACATCCTCTGACAATGACCGCAGTGACTCCAGTCTGTAGCTAGTAGTTCGCTGAACGACAGACCGATGCAAATTATTGTCAAACATTGTTAATCGACTGAGTCTCAATAATTCCAGTTTGACCCTTTTTTCCTCGCATGAATTAATTTTCACTGTCAATTTGTTTCATTGTCTGTAGTATGACCGACCATTTGAGATTGAAGTGAACAAATTGATATCGATAACTGAATACTGAGTCTGTTATTCGTCGACTATCCACATGTGATGTATATTAGAAACCTGGCGTTGGCACCGGACCGGCCTATTCGATACAGCTCTAAATCTTGGGCAAATTACTTTTACTGCTATATCCTTGTCACAAAACGTATCAAACTTAACCGAAATTGAGTGTTTTCTTCCACGCGAATTTGCCATAATAATAGCCGCCAATACCGACTGGTGGCCCCAGACCCTCTCGCGATTTAAGGCGGCATAAGAGGCTGAAATGGGAAAGGGATAGAAAGGGAAGGAATACCCCGCTGAATACACCTTCCACTGTCTCCGCTCATCTCTCTGACGTCACAAAGGCAACTGATCCCGTATGTCGATCGATATAGCATTAATTACTTACTCTGTGAGTGTGACGCATGGTCATTGCGACGCCATCGACAGTAGATTGAGCAGAAAAGCGGCGGAGCGTCGTTCCTTTAGTTTTTTTGGCAGAATGTACACCGATTCCGACCTTAAACGTGGTGTCAAACTTTTTTGCAATAACTTCATCAACTGTTAACCGTTAACCGATTTTGAAAGTTCTTTCACTATTGGAAATAGCAACGAATTAGCCTAAATGAACTGTCCTCAAAATAAATATAATATTTCTCGCCATTTGTTTAAAACCTCGTTGCATTACATGGCCGTATGAAACATAAAAGTTTTTAAAATGTTGCAATTTCTCTACCAATTCTTGATGACAAAGCTGTGCCGAACTTTTGTGATAACTTGGTAAATTGTTAACCATGGTCATCATCATCATCATATATTCTATAAAAATCGGTTGACAAATCGACAACAATTACACATTAGGCCTACAACAGGTGAAACAAATGCTTCGAAGTCAATAGGAAAACATATTTGGATTTGAAAAAAAAACACATTCTACGAAATTGGAAGATTGCTTCACTTTTTCAATGACCGCTCACTCAATTATAGTATATTGTCACGGCTCAAAATGTCCTCCCTTTGCCCGTACGCAAGCGCGAAGACACGCTCTCCATTGCACTAGGGATATTGTCAAGTATTTCTTTTCTAATAAAGTTATTAGTAGATGGAATTTGCTGGATCAGCTGACGGTGGATGCTTCTAGCATCAACATTTTAAAGTCTCGATTAGCATGTATTAGG
>Ga0209562_1000759_pt1 | contig 11497 bp, 7 predicted proteins | sample WorMetvacBELIZE2_FD_187399 | JGI IMG/M metagenome (GOLD analysis project Ga0209562, IMG submission 187399) | Marine gutless worms symbiont microbial communities from Max Planck institute for Marine Microbiology, Germany - Olavius vacuus BELIZE.2... | ecosystem: Host-associated > Annelida >...
CTTGGAAACATATGATTATAATTAAAATGTATAAAATGAAAAAAAATATTTAATAAATTTCTAGAAAGATCAGAATAATTTTTCGAAAATTTTATGCTGGAAATTTCCGCACTCACAACCCTAATACTGTGTATTGCAAGTGGACTTTTGCTACAATTATACAGGAGCAGGGCTAATTGGCTGTATTTATTTCTTCCAGCACAGTAAAACAAGATGTGCTAGCATTGTGATTAACTGATAATAACCAAGAAATTCAGTATTACACAAATATATCTTAATGTACAGGATGCAGGTCATGGTTATTAGTGCTTGAATTTGGGTATTTTTGGAACCGGGTACTCATTCTGAGTAGGGATTGAAATCCGGTTTTCAAAAAACCTGGGGCCCAGGAAACCTGGTAATTTTGAAAAACCGAAACTCAGTGTTTAAGCTGCCTGTAAGCCCAGGTTTCGGGTTTGTGTTTGTATTTTTGGGCTGCAATCAGCAGTTGCAGCTATTTTCATTATGCATCACCTTATCTGTGGACTTTCCAATGAACTTTGCAAGCCTCTTGAGAACCAGTCTCCTTCACTGGTACTTCTTCTCACAGATTAATTATTAGAGTGCTTATATTCAATATCACCTCTCATATTCTGTTGCTCCTTCACTGGTTTCAGTGCATGCTAAAAACTTTGCTGCTCCACAAATCCTTTCCACTGTAGATTCCCTCACCCACCGGATTGATTGAATGGATTGTAACCATTTTTCAGATTTATTCAGCTTATAAATACTTTATGTTTGATATCGTGTTACACAAACATGACTGATTAGCTTTCCAATTTGCACGTCTATCTTATTTTATGATAAGGGCTGTGTGAATTGAGTATGCCTACTGGCAGACTTACGCTAGAAGTAGCTACAGGGTGGTCCAAAAACAAACGGACATCTGGTTCCTCATTTAATTTAAGTACATAAAACAGCTGTTTGAAATGAGTCAAACTCAAAATAATGCCAGAAATACTTCACTAAGTCCTTATCCAGCGATGTTGTAACTTCAAAATTTTTCCTGGCCCACTCTCGATAACTCTCAAGGATAAATAGGCGTAGGAATTAGCACATATTATTTTTTAAAAATTTTCTCGTACTCTAGCCAGGGCTGGGAAAGAACTAGGTTTTTTTAGAAAAAGTTATTAGGTGTTTAGGTATTTTAGGTTTTAATGTACGAATACCGGACACAAAATTATGACCCAGAAATTCACGAAGAATATCTCGCACATGATACACTCTTTCATCTACCACTTCATTTATAGCCATGTGCAGAGACTAACATAGCTATAAACACAACTAATTAGACTGAAAGGCAACAATTTTCTGCTGTGACTGTGAGTCTAAAATCTCGATTTTTTATGTTTTTCTAAAAAAAACTTTAATTTGGACAAAATTTTGAGCTTTTTAAGTTCTCGTTAAAAACTAAAAACCTAGGTTTTTACAGCGCTGCATGGAATGCAGATGCGGTCTAGCGACGAGATTTCTGTCTGTCCGTCCGTCAAACGCGTGGATTGTCATAAAACGAAAGAAAAATCAGTCCTGATTTTATACCATGCAAAGATCATTCACTCTAGTTTGGTGAGAAAAACAATGGTTGGTGGGGGTGACCCCTTCTACGTGAAATTTTGGGTCAACTGGCCCCTGTTGGAGCGAAATCACCGATTTTGAACCATTAATCGCTCGTAGCGCCTCAGCCGTACGACCTAGCGAAAAAAGTTCAAGTAACGCTAATAGGAAGTCCCCTACACGCTTTCCAACGAGCATAAGATGATCATCATACGTTGCCCCTAAGTCCCCCAAAGGGGGCTCAAAAACAAAACGGCCGTTTTCTCTCTAAAATCGCACTTCGCTTGAAGAAAGTCTGCTACAAAGTTTCTTTATGTGAAAACTCTCTGCACGAAAGTTGTAGGGCATTCATTGGCCTAACTATCCATACAAAAATTATTGGTGGGGACATCCCCTTCTACCTGAAATTTTGGGTCAAAGTGACCGCGTTGGCGCGAAATCGCTTATTTATTTTCAATCTATTTTCGTTCTAGCGCCTCAGCTGTACGACCTAGCAAAAAAAGTTCAGTTAACACTAATAGAAAGTCCTCTACGCACTTTCCAACGAGCCTAAGGTGATCATCGTACGTTGCCCCTAAGTCTTCCAAAGGGGGCTCAAAAACGCAGTATCCAAAATTTGAACAATAAGCTGCGATAACTCCGAAACGGCACGAGATATGATATCAGTTACTATTAATCACTAATAGGAAGAGGCATACGGGCTTTCGATTGATACCTACCTCGATGACCTTGAATGACCTTGAGCGGCGTAATAGCCCTTATTTTGCGTTTTTTTCACCGAATTCGATTGCTTTGCTGGCCAATTAATTATATTGAAGACAGACCTATAATGTCCTAAAATATTGTCTCCAATTTACAGTCTTCCACTTTTGGCCATAACTAACCCACCCTGCAGCTCGGTCTCTCTGCGACAGCTGAGCTACTTGTTTACAACCTCTTTCTACAGCCCCGACTCTAGCTGTACGAATACGATGCTTACCGTGTGTTAACCTGTGTCCATACATTTTGCATTATTTGGTATTTTGACTCGTCAGGTGATAATTAATATTCTTTGGGTGTTTGTTGTGAGAGGTGTGTTATTAATTTGCGTGGTTATAAATAAAGTTATATTGAATTTGTAATAGTTATTTTGACAAAACAAGGTTGGTTTCATGTTCGCTATTGTTTCTTGTATTGAACTGAACAATAGAAATTCGTCTTTCACTGATAAAGCACGCACGGTATTTGTCATGATTCACTGCAACAAGAGATCATCCTAGGATGCAGTTAGCCTACAGAGTACAGATCATTACAAAAATAATTTTGGGATTAGTCTGAATAATGTCTGACAGTAGTTTATAGCGATTTAATGACGAATTTAGATTTTTGACCTTTCTGAGGGGTCAAATCCGACCCTCCCCTAGACCAGACTTTGCAGTCACCAGTGGGGGTGGGATCGTCATCGACCAGTGGGGGGTTAAACCCTCCCAACCCCCACGACAAATCGAACACTGCCTAGGAGGTTATGAGTTTGAGCATCTGCACCGATGCTGTGATCGTTATTAAACATCATACATCTCTGTCTGAAGTTATGCGTACCGGTAATCTAAATTACGCCATCGTAACATGGACATCACAGTCAGCAGATGTGTAGGTTAGACTCACTGAATATCCCCATTATTTTTGTTGTTTGAGTAATCTGTGGACAGATTATATTTATAATTATATAATATACCGGTATACAGTTTCATCATTGTTGACAATAATAACAAAATCAGGAAATACAAAACTTATTAGAAAATGGAAGATTATCGGATCGGGATCAGATTGGTAGTGATCTCACTGCATCTGAGTTGAACTGGAATTGCTAAGAAATATTATGCCTATTGCCATTCTACAAATGTAAAAATACGATCACTGTTCAGCATTGCTGTTTGATGGAGTCATGGCCAGAACCTGTTATGCCAACTGTATACATTTACAGTGCATTAATGGTAATGGTGTCGGCAATTAAACACTGGTGCACCATTTTTTTATCGGTCAGTTATGTTGAACCATGCTGACTGCAGCAGAGTACAGCCAGTCAATCATCAGCTTTGTCCATCCATCCCTTCAGGTGTACATATGCACATTCCACATGCAATGAGCACTGTCTGCGAGGAAATTTGACACCCGTCGTCGAGTTAAGGTATTGTATTTCTAATACACTGCCTGTTGCTGCAGCAACCGACACAGTTATTAGTCTTGCTCATCGGCCATGTTGCTGATGCTACTGTTGACCTGTGATGACCTCTCTGTCTAGAGCTCTTCTAGTGACGTACACTCTGCATTGTCAGCGATCCAGGCATTCTAGATAATGAGGCACTAGCAGAGCAGCAGTGCTTGTCATAATGAGCTGCTGTCCTTATAGAGACATTACAGCTGTAAAGCAGATGGAAGATAGGTGAAAAGCTGGAATGCAGCTATTTCACACTATTTTTACTGCATTGTGTTGATTTTTTTGTTTATTTTGTAGCAGACTGCAATGTCAGTTGTTGATGAACTTGAAGCTGCTGCAACTGACAGCTTCTGGGAAATAGATCAGTTCCGACGCACTGTGAAGCGCGTTGACGATGGTCTTCATATGTGCCAGGAACTGTCGCGTATGATTGCTGAGCGTGCCGAGATTGAGCACGACTATGCCAAAAAGTTGCAGGCTTGGAGCAAGAAGTGGAATGAAAGTATTGAGAAAGGTTTGATTTCATTTGCATGAAACTTCCATTACAATGCATTGTGATAGGGGGGGGGGTTAGTTTTTGTAATGACTCTCTCTGAACTAGCATGTTGTGGTGGGCAAGTTGTTCTTGCAGTCTACTTTCTCAGATGTGGGCACATTTGACCATTTTGTGTTATCTTGCCAAATGTCATGGATTTCTTTCAACTACTTTCAGAAAAGTGGTTTGTTATGTACTAAAGAACTCCCTCAATGTTGCAAATGACACTATTAGAACGGAACACATTTTGATGTACTAATATTGCATATCTGTGAGGTGTTATGTGCTGTTATATGGTGACTTAGGTGCTTACTCACTCATACCGAAAGTAGTCGACAAAGCTTTTCTGTTACTGCGGGATGGTGAACTTTTCTAATTTGTTAATTTCAGTTACCTTTCAGGTGATGTATTTGCAGGTCCAGAATATGGGACAAATAAAGCCATCCTGCTGGGTTCTTTGAATGAAGCCGAGTCTTTAGCTGATGTGCACAACAGTGTCCGAGACAAGTTGACTGAAGTACAGGCTGATGTCAAGAAGTGGAAACATGATACATACAAGAAACAAATGGTTGGTGGATGCAAGGAAGCAAAAGCATTTGAAGATGAATTTCGGAAGGTATTTGGTTTTTGTCATTCTTTGTTTATAGTGTGCGTCTAACTTTGTTGCTGTTGCCTTTCTGTCTGTTTATCTGTCAAATGAGTGCTTTGTGACAACAAAATAATCGTCTGTCATTATATCAATATCTAGTTTCTTAAGAGCTAAACTTTATGGTCACGAGTGTGTTAAAGACATGTTCCCCCCCCCCCATCAGAAGCGAAAATTTGACCAATAATCACTAATAGGAAGTCGAGTATGGGCTTTCGATTGGTACAAGAATCAGTGACCTTGAATGACCTAGAATGGTGTAATGGTTGTTTTTGTGTTATTTCGCCAGATTCGGTGGCTTTGGCAGCCAGTTACGTCAAAGTGGTTGAAGATACAGTGTGAGTCAAAAAACGTAGCCCCCCTATAACTTTTTGCAATATTTTCACTCGGGTGTATTTTCGTGAAATTAAGCCAGTATGTTGCCAGTTTATATCTACACATGTTTACCAATTTTGGTCGATTTATCTTAATATTTAATAAAATGGCATTAATTTTTCGGGGAGTACCCATCGTTTTTAACGTTTTCAGTTTCAAGTTTCATCAGGTCAAATCGCTGTAACTTCATCGCCAATAATAAGTGGTTCCCAATTCATCTGACTTCAATCCACTGGATTATCAGGCGTGGGGGAAATGCTGGAGTCTTATTTTATTACCAGCTGCAACCGAAGCTAAAAACAGTTCCAAAGTTTACAGATGCATTTGAGCTGATTTGGTCTGCCTTGCCGGAGAAAGCCATTGACAAAGCTGTGAGAGACAACCGCAACTGACTGCAGGCATGTGTGTCACCCAGTGGTGGAAATTGTGAACATGTAATATGACAGTTGCTATAACAGATACTAATTGTTATATTTAATTAAATGTCATTTGATGTGACTTGTTTTTACGAAAAATTCATGAATTTCGTAGCAAACTAAATGTAATTTTTAAAATTTGAGTGGTCACACTGGTAAAATGATATTTTTCACACAAATATTCAGATACATGGACCAAAATTGGTGTAGACATAGGAATATGTTTGGGCAATACCAAGATAATTTTCAGTTACACAGGTTCACTAGGAGAGAAAATACTGCAAAAAGTTTTAGGGGAGGGCTACTTTTTTTTGACTCCCACTATAGACCTATACTGTCTACAACAAAACAGCAGTCCAGCGAATCTGGTTTATAGCGATATATGACACATGGTGATATTCACAGAGGTTACCGAGAACTAGTGCTTTATTATCTCTGGGGTCATATATTGTTCGTGACAATTAGTTATTGTCCTATTTATATCACAGTAATGACAATGCAGTATAAAATTTGTAACGACACTCATTAACTAACTTAATTCTGGTATTTGGATGCATGGCACAATTGTGGATTACAACATATAAAAATGGGATTGTATGACGTGATGTAGGCCTATGCAAGCACACGGAAGTACAAAAGTGGGTGTTACTGTAACATCAGTGCATTCACATGTACACCTAACGTAACGTAGCTACTTACAGTTTAACAATCAATTGCACTTTAGTTTACTAAAGTGACACTGAAAGTCCACTGATGCTATTTGATTGTTATTTATTCATTTGCTAAGTGGGCCTGCATCCCTAAATTCACTTTATGTTAAGACTTATTTTGACATTGACAATAATCGATGCACATGCCTTTGAATGGTTTAGCATATCAAAATGCCTTTTGCACCCTACAATAGAGCGATATTAGAGGCGCACTCTCTTTATGGAGTAGCTGAGCTTCTTGTATACTCTTGCATGTTTATATATTGATTATTGCGTTGTATTCATTACACTGAATGTGTCTGGTGTGTCACTGATTTTTAATTTCAGGCACAGAAGCCTTGGGCTAAAAAATTAGCAAAAGTTCAGAAGGGCCGAAAGGAATACCACAGCGCATGTAAAGTAGAGAAGAGTGCCGTTACACAGCTCAGTACAGAGTCTGCGTCAAATCCTGAGCAGGTTTGTATACACAGTGATTGGTTTGAATTATATACAAATATTGACTGGTGCCAAGGTCAACACTGAAAAGTTATGCTCCGAAGTTGTGTAATGTGTAACATTGAGGGGCATGCTTTTTTAGTGTTGATGGAGGCTAACAGTCAATATTTGTCTTGTTATATCTCTAGAAGAAACAGCAATGAATTTATGTAAGTTACGTAATTCATGGTCTCTAGTAAAATGTTGAATGCGGATAATGGATACAGAATGGAGTTAGGTTAGGGATGGGGTTTAAGGTCAGGGACAGAGTTAGGGTTAGGTTTTAATTCCGCAGCAGTATTTCTCAATCTTCTGCATTCCTCATTCTGCATTACAGGCCTATTCAAAACCCATAATTCACACATTTTCAGTTTAACGACAAACGTGAATTACGTAATCCAATTTTAGCCAGCGACTATATTGTTTTTGCATTTTAAAATTGTGTAAAATATATAAAAGGACAAAAGAAAACTACATTTCATCCTTTTTAATGACGAAACAACAGTTGTGCCACAGCTTACGAAATAAACATTAAATACAGTTCAGAATATACAATTTGTATATTTGATCTGCCTAATATAGCTTTCGTATCAAGAATCCGCTTCAAATGCATGGCAAGACGTTCTTCTTGTCATGATCCCAGGGATGATGAATCATAATCACGTGATGTTGCTGCTTTGAGCAACACTGATTCACTGATTATTTATGCCTGTCACATAACGCGTGTAGGACCAATTGTGATTGCATATTTTAGATAGTGATATGATTGATTGAGTAAACACATTATAGATCATATCGGGGACAAGTTTTTACGGGTCAGATGACCCAGCCAACAGTGTCAAAGCACTAAAGGAACACACAAAACTAAACTAAACCAAACAGAACAAAACACCAGAATCTACATTAACTAAGGAATACAGATAACACAAATTAAATGCAACAAACTAAACCCAGGTTCATTCGCTTCCTATGACCTCCAGCCTGGAAATGGAGTGGCACTATTCTGGTAGAAAGGGAGGGATGAACAAAAGAAGAAAATAGGTAAAGCCAATGAAAGAAAGGGAAAAGTAAAAAGGGCTAAAGATGAGGAAGTAAATGGACAAGGGAGGGAAAGAGGGGTGACCCAGCCGCACATGGGGTTTAGATAGTGATATAGCAGTTGATATTTACAAATGGAGATTGTGTGTCTATGTCATGTTTGTAGTTAATTTTTGCCACTTTTAATAATTGCAAGCAACCTGTGTTAGTGAGAAACCCTCCATCTTTTTGCTTTTGTTAGTTTTTTAGTCTTGAGTGATTTATCTGTATTCTGTAATCATGATTGAGGTAGCTGTTGTATGCATTTGTACCCTTTTATTTTCCTTTAAGATGTGTACAGGAGTATAGGATAGCAAAAAGTTAACTCATACTGTGCAGTTCTGAAGTCCAAACATGCCGAGGTTGTGAATGTTTTCGTTATAGAAGTTCTGTTGCAGGATTTAACGAGACAATACATTTAGTAGTGACAGCATAAAATACATAGGTTTTTAAATCTGCCTGCAGTCTTATTACTTTTTTGTCGTCTGCAGACAAAGAAACTTCAAGATCGTGTTGAAAAATGCCGAAAAGATGTCGAAAATACGAGAGATAAGTATGAGGAAGCACTTGCAGTGCTGCACAAATACAACGCAACATACGTTGACGATATGACGGAAGTGTTTGCCAAAACCCAAGACTTCGAAGAGAAACGACTACGGTTTTTCAAGGATATACTTGTTGGCATTCATGGCTGCTTGGACATCAGTCGCAGCAATGAGTAATACATTGTTTTTAGGATATTTTGTTTCTTGTTGCTGATGCAAGTAAATATTAATAGTAAGTAAATATTAAATCGCAATGTACCGCATGTTTTTGGTGTGAATACGTCTCAGCAATAATTACTTTTGTTTATTTACAAGATATATAACTTCTATATTACATGTTATTGTTGGGTTGAGTCTAATGATGTCTGTGTTTCACATTTTGGTATTGGCAGAGCTCTAGCTGTTTACACGTTTCTAAGAAGAAACAATTTCTGTCATAGCCGCTTGTTGATTGTAGATTTACCATTGTTCAGGTAGTGCTCTGAAGTGAGAGCATTATGTATGCGTGTGTCTGGAACCAGGCTGCCGAGAATTTATGACCAGCTTCGTCAGACTATCAACATGTCTGAGGCTAGCAAGGATCTCAGGTGGTGGTCCCAGAATCATGGCGTTGAAATGCCAATGGTGTGGCCTACCTTTGAGGTAATAACTTACGTCTGTGACCGGTTTGAGTTTGCTAATAGGATTAATGTCATGTCATAGACTAAGCTGTTTGTGTGCATATTTATATTGTATTTCTTGTTAATCTGTGGCTTGTTGCAGCTGCTGCATTTTAACATGACGTGTCTGTCACCAAGGTATCAAAACTTGTAAAATTTTGGACTTTTTGACCCCATGTAAATTCATAAGCTATTTTCTCAAAAGCACTCCAGTTTATCGTCACTTGTATTAAGCCTTGTTGTGGATGAAGATTTGTAATCTGTATGCAGTTCACCAGTGCAAGGTTGGTTTAAAATATTTCCATACTTGGCTGACGGACTGTAATAGTAATGCTGCACGCGCCTGGAACGCTCTCCCAGACTCTGTCAGGATGCGTCATCGTATATGGCGCTCAGACGACAGCTGAAAACGCTACTGTTCAAGGCATCCTTTGGTGATGACCAGACATGAATGCTAACATTTGTACTGTAACTGTGAATGCGTCATTAACTTTGTACAGTGCCCCTGTAGCATATTTTTGCGATAGTGTCGCTCTAATCTATGCATGTATAATAATAATAATAATAGATTCATATCCTTGTGGCAGGAATTTTCAACAGAGCTGGGGACTGTATCACGAAAAGAAAAGGGACGCAGCATGTATGTGACGTCTAGCGACAGTAATATACAAGCTTCATCAACGGGAGACAGAAATGGGAGCATTGTCAAAGTTCCGCCAACACAAGTAGTTTCACGCGACACGTCTGCTGGGCAGGTGCCTGCAGAAACTCGTACCATTATGTCACAAAGGTGTGATGAACTTTCTCTAAAAAGTTGTTTATTTCATCATCTTCGATATGATGCACTTTTTCGTTGCATTGTGATTGTAGCCGTGAGTTGCTTACCTCTATGCATGTAATGAACATGTTTATTCACCATAAGGTAATAAGTAATTAGTACACAGCAAACAGTGAAAGCAATTCTCAGTTAAGCTACGTTTTAGGAATAACCATCCATCAATTTTAGCTCTGTAGGTCAAGGTTAACTATGCTTGTTGCAACCTCTTTTAACTTATAGAACCAACTAAAATACGTTGCCACATGAAATTGCATCGTCATCTGACCAGTAATTTACTAGTTATAGCAGTTTCTTGTCCAAAGTTGAAGGCCAATGTCATATGTCACTAAAATCTATTCACTTCTGGGGTTCACTATAACACATCTTAGTAGCAAATTACTTCTGTTTTAATCAGCAGTTTTTTTCTCCAGTTTTTGTGCAGACTCACAAGTTGACAGATGCTGCTGGAAACAATGCCGGTGTCACCAGCATGCTTGCAGGAATATATGGTTGTTTGGGCAACTCAGTTTATGTTTATTTTAAGTTACTGTGTGGCATCATTATCAGGACATGAATATGGACCAAACACTGCTTTAGATGTCTTCTGTGCATAAAAGATAAACTTTTCTGTAAATTGTTACGTACTTATAGTGCTACATGTAAATGATGTGGGGTTTTTCAATGTCCATTATTCAAAGGACAAAAAAGACTGACAAAATTGCTAGATGACAGTGAATTTTATTACTGAATTGAAGTTATCACCTTTTTAGAGCTGTGTCCACAGTGTTCTCATGAAAAGCAATGCTTTGTCATCAACATCTTTCATAAATTCCTGAAGTTGTGCTGCGATGTTAGTTTGTTCTGGCTGCTTATCCCTTGATGCCAAAACCTGATCCTGCTTTGTTTCAATACAGATCGAATGCCATGCACAGCATGTTCTTTGACAGCCAGCTCAGTTTTGTTCTTACAACGCCGGTGGCAAATCTAGACCAATTTGAATAGTTATGGGCAGATACATGGAGATTGTGTCATTGTAACAGTGAAAGAATTATTCCTATTGTTCTATATTTGCAGAAGTTACTATAAACATAAAAGGAGCACAGTTTAAATTGAATACATTACATCACTTAAAGGGGTATTTTGTGCCCGGCTTACAACGATCCGGAGCAGCCACGCTTTACAAATGTCACAAAGAGAATAAACGAAATAAAAGCTAGTTAAAACAATGATCATTCAACGGAACAGTGATCGTATCAGTGTGAATGGCATCTTGTTTATGTACCTGTACAGTCTCGCCATTGACAAGCTTAGTGTTTGATTTTCATCAGTTGTTTACTTTGAGTTATTTAGCTGTCGGCATGTTGTCTGTCGTTTAGCATTCCCAGTGGTTTGGCTGTTTTGTTCGTTTTTTTTGGACGAGTAAGTTGATGTGTAAAGCATTACTGAAGCATGC
>Ga0209562_1000760_pt1 | contig 11485 bp, 10 predicted proteins | sample WorMetvacBELIZE2_FD_187399 | JGI IMG/M metagenome (GOLD analysis project Ga0209562, IMG submission 187399) | Marine gutless worms symbiont microbial communities from Max Planck institute for Marine Microbiology, Germany - Olavius vacuus BELIZE.2... | ecosystem: Host-associated > Annelida >...
ATTTATGCAAGAGTCTATTGTATTTTTACTGCGTGTACAATGTCGTCGTAAAGAAAGTTCACGTTCGCTATCTCATCTCCTGATGAGTTTCTTGTTTGGTTTCACTTCATAAAAGGACTGATGATTGTCATTGCAGATTAAGTCTTGCACAAGAAAGTGTAACTAGAAATATGTGGTGATTGGTGAAAAAAGTGAAATTTGGCTTTAGTTATCATCCCTAATCCTCTCCGAGTTGCCAGTGTTACGAACTGGTGCAGCATGTCTGAAATCTGAAGCGAACTCTGGGCAGACCGATTGGCCTGTGTCTTCCCCAAATTTGGTGTAGACCCGGTCCGCCCACTAGGAAAATGTAAAACAGTAAATCCACCCTAGAAACAGGCCAGTAAAATTTGTTAAATGATCAGTAACTCCATCACGCAGTGACTGATTTTGCTGAAATTTGGTGTGCTGGTGCATTGTGGGACCATGGAGGCGGTAGTGGTAAAATTCTATTTCCAGTGAAATCCATGACGTCAGATGGCACACGAATGCCGAGGGGATAAATCACTGTAAATCGGCCACAAATTGTTCAACTTTGCTGAAATTTGATAGGCTGGTACGTTGTGGGCCTGCCAGTGCATTCAACTGCTAATTTTCACTTTATTAGTTAGTAGTTAGTTGAAACTGGTTCCTTTTTAAAAGTGAGACAATACAAGCTGTGCAATGCAGCAAAATGTACATTCTTTCCTGTGTGTACGTATGAACTTCTTTGTTAGCATATATTAAGCATGGAGTTGTTTTTCCTGATACAAATGTCTTTGTCAGTGATTGACATAATGCAGATTATTAAGTTGTGTTCGCGTTTGTGTAGCATTGATGTACAGTGCATGTGGCGTTATTCTCTGTAAAGTACGCGGTGCCGAAGATGAACTTAATACATTAGCAGCAGCGACAATTACAGGGCTTGCGTTCAAGTCAACAGGTGAGTGATTACGTATGTTTTGTGCAATGTCTTTAGCTATAGAAGTTAAGACTGTGAAGAAGTTTCAGTTAAGCAACATAGTCATGCTGCATTATTGCACACTGCTGAACATATTGTTTTTTATTTAGATTTTAGTGGAACGTATTTGGTGTACTGAACATCTGAGCTATGATGTTTGTCTGGAGGTAAAAGGGGAGATATCCGAACTGTTCTGTGTTGTATTGTGTACTGAAGCTGTGCATAAGCACACTAGGATGAGCAATTCTTACAGTTCTCTGGATTGCGTTTTGTCACATCGGGCCCATTTCATTGTACGTAGATTGATTTATATGTGTTTATCTGTGTATTTTGTGTGTTTTTGTTTCATACTGCATAGTTGTAGTATTGTGAGTGCAGTGGGGTGGATCTGATGGGATTGAAGCCTACTCCTTAGGAACTATCTTCCTTCAGTGCATTGACACTGTTGGTTTGGTCATTTGACCCGTAAAAAACCGTCCCCGATATGACCTATAATGTGTTTGGTGGGACGTTAAACCTTACTCAATCATTTGGTGTGCTGAAGCTGATTATTATTGAGCATGTGTGCATTGTACATTTCTAAGTGACAACGAGTTGCATTATAATAAAATGAGTCTAAAATTCTAATAATTTGAGGTAATGTTTAGTTGCAGCATCAGCTGACCCAGCATTGAATTAACAACCAAGCCAGAAACAGTATGCATCCAGTATTGGTGCTGGAGCAGTATTTTTTACTTCTGCCGACACCAGCCAACCATGTCAGCATTTTGACTAATATTGTATGATAGCCTTTGTCCTTTGGCAAGTAAACTTTGATGCTTTTACTTCTGCGACCATTGCACCGGAGGGCTTTGAAAGTCCGGTGTTGTACCGAATGGGTCACGTGTCTATTATGCAGAGTTGCAGGCCACCTTAGTATGCTACTAGCATCCAGTACCATACTCCACAGTGCATGTTGTGTGTAGTGATAGGATGTACATATATTGTATGGCAATGCTATGCAGTGCTAATAGCAAAAGGATTTATGGCCACATCGGCGGATCACATACGGCGGTCAGGCATTTACTGTCGCTGGCCCGTCGACGTGGAACTAACTGCCAAAACATTTACACGGCGCCTCTTTTAGTACTTATGTTTTTGGCCGTTTTCTCAAAACATTCCTTTTCTCAGAGTACTAATGTATCCAGTGCATGAGAGGCTTTAGCGATGATGCGCTATATAAATCTATGTTTTACATTACATTACTGGTAGCTTTGCAGGTACTTCTGGTACATAGACAGTGGCATGCTCATGTTTTGCAGCCGGCTTAAAACGATGCCTGCGTGGAGGAGCGGTTGGTTTCGGACTTGCCGCAGCGTATTGTCTATACACAAGCAAAGATCGTCTGAAACGTATCGTTGGGATCAGAGACTGATGTGATGTGTGGTTAAGCTGACAGTACTAGGGATGTGAATGTTGAATTAGGTTTTTTTTGATAGCACTGCTGTGACTGCTCTTATTAGTGACAGGGTTCCCTGAACAAGAACTGGTCAGTTTGTTTCTAAAACTACAGAAACAAGTTATTGCTATTTTACGGTAATGTTACTACGTTAGAGCTGCAGTTTTTTTTTGTCGGGATCACCAGAATCGCTGTAGGCAGTTTCTAAGGTAAAAATGTAGAACAGAAATGGCATAAAAACTATGCGGTCAGGGTTTCCGGTGAGTGTCACACGTGTACGAACTACAGCGTAGAATGTGAATTATAATTTGTTGAAGCTTCTTGTTGTGTGTATGAGGTTGAATTATTGTATGTGCGTTTTGTGAAATAATTGTTGCCCTGATGACATGCTGCTGTTTCTGTTTTAAGTACAGTCGCTGAATTTATGTGTGTGGTCCCTCTGTGTTGTCAAATTAGTGGAGAAAATTTGACGTGGCATATGTCGGAACCACTTTACAATTGTGAACTTTGTTTGCTAGAAAAGATAATGAAAAAGCCATAACAGACTCTCAATACATCTAGTTAATATTACAAGACTGTTGAAACATTCTTTTTATTTGTTGCACCATATACAATATAAATTACAACGTTAAGCCTGCACTACACAATTTCATTACTGTCTCACATAGTTTGAGTTTGATGCTGTAGGGATAGTAAGGTTAACAAAATGTGTCAGTAGACGTATGTAAACAATGTGTATATATAACAGCAACATTCCTTAGTGATAAAACTTACTAGTTTACAGTTGGACTGTCCACTGCCAAGTGATAGCCAGGGTGTCTACAAACCCTCAAAATCTCCTGCAATTTGAAATGTCTCCTGCAAAATTTTCATAATTGGCAGGGTAATTTTCATACATCAGGTGCATTATGGTAAAATATCTGAGCATGTGCATGGGGCCATTTTTTGCTTTGCATTTATAAGACATTTCAGACTTCATATATGTATGTAATACTGTGCATCTGTACAGGGTGGCCCAAACATGGCTAAGTTTTTTTTTGGTATGCCTAACTTCATCAAATATTAACCAATTTTCGAAATTTTTTCACTGTCAGAATCAGGAGAAAATTTGTAATAATACTATCACTAAACATCCCACCACACCTCAAGTGTGTCGCTACACTACCTTGTGAAATGTCAAGTGTCTTAAAAGCAACAGATTTTTCTTCCATTTTGTCACAATGCACGCGTTTGACAGACAGACAGACAGAAATCTCATTGCTAGACCGCGTCTGCATTCCATGCAGCGCTGTAAAAATTGTGCCTTTTTTGGGCCACCCTGTATGCATAATGCTGATAGAGCGCGCTCAGCATACTGGAACTTTGTTAAAATGTATCCTGGAAATTTGTTAGCTTGGATTTGTAGACACCCTCATTACCAGCTCTACACAGCAGCTACAGAGTGCTACAACGTAGCTCTTTGACTAACAATAACTCCACAACTACATGTGTCATTGTGGACGAGATGTCTTGGCAAATTCACAATGTGCAGATTATGGTACGGTGCATAATACACATAGTAATGGTAGGATATCTGAAGACTTGAAGACAGTATTAGTTAAGTAGTATGTTATACATGCATTAATGCAAGCAACAACCAAGTGGTCTTTGATGACGAACTGTCAGCTGTATGTCTTTGCTGGCAAAGTGCATTTTGGGGAAATGTCTGTGATGTTGACCTTTGAACACAAGACGTCAGTGTCATGTGGACCTGGAAATGAGTAACGGTGATAAGATGCATTAAAATATGTCCAGTCATTTTGTAGATAGGTAAGGAAATGCCTTCCAAAGTCCTATATTTAACCACTGTGGGCTCACTGTGACCGTGACCTTTGATCTTTTGACCTCAAATCTAATTGGTCCATCTTTGCCCCAGCCTGCACCCAAGTTGTAACAGCAACAATGGACCAATGAAATTTCCACAAGCGGTTTGTAAGATATCGCGTTCACAAGCTTTTAGTGCATGATAACGGACACACGGACAGCCAGACAACATAATGCCTACAGTGGCTGATCACCAGTGAATGCATAAAAAGCTGGAACTGAGATTAAGTGCTATTAACTGTTAACAGTTTGTGTAGACTCAATCTAAAACAAGTGTGGACTGGACAGTTACAAGCCGCTGTGTGCACAGTGTTCACCGGGAAACGCAATGATTAATGATTAGAAGTTCTCGTCGTCTTCATCGTCATCAGCGATATCTGGCTGAGGACGACCACGCGAAGGTCGTGATCTCAGTTGCTGTTGCCTGGCGCGAGGGTCGGAGCCATGCGTGTTTGTGTCGTTAATGTCGATATCCTCGCTGTCGTCGTCGTCAATCTCAATTGACGATCCACTCTCGTCTTCCGTCTGCCACATGCACACAATGTACATACAGGACGAGTATGAAAAAGTAACACTGTGACTTCTGGTGATATTTTATTAGTGCGACAAATTTTTGCACGAAACTTCACACAACTGTTAAACAATAAAATGTACACTTACCACCAATTGTTCCTTCAGTGCTTTGACACCGTTGGTTGGGTCATTTGACCCATAAAAAACCCGTCCCCGATATGACCTATAATGTGTTTGGTGGGACGTTAAGCCTTACTCAATCAACCAAGTTGAAATTTCAATCTGTTCACCGTTGTTTCATTGGAGTGAATGTTAACTGAATACAAAATGCATAGTATTTTTGCTTGTGACAAGTAAAATGCAGAACAAATTTTTCTGTTTTCTGTGACCATCGGATGGGTCACATCAGATGGATGGTCCCTGTAATTGGACTGTAACAATAACATTTGTTAATAGCATCTGTACTGCACCTCCTATAGTGTTGTTACGGTGAACCAAGGCCATGTGACAGTTGTTAGCCATAGGCGTGAGTGCAGTGAGTGTACCTGCACCCCCCAGGGCGGTGAAAAAAATTTTTCTCAGGCCTAATTTACAAGAAAAATGTGTAAGTGCACCCCTGCAGGACACTAAGTGCACCCCCAGCCAGAGCAAGAGTCAATTTTTAGGAGTTTTTGCTGGGTGGTAAAAAAGTGCACCCCGCAGACAAAATCCTGGCTACGCCTATGTTATTAGCGGTTTATCGCACTGACGGTTGTCACTCTGTGAATTACGCATTCCGCATGAGCTTAGTTATTGCAAAATTAAACTGAGGAGGCTGGATACGGAGGTGGCGTAACCATATAATCGAAAGGCTTGCTGTGTGACCATCAGTGATAATTATTATGCAGTACTTTAACTGCCAGTCACAGGGCATGATGGCTACAGTTTCTGCAGCAGACTACTGTGGGTATTTTCTGTGCTGTGAACATTTAGTTGACTCAAGGTCTGATTGTTTACGGATGCATTGGCATCACATACGAAGCACCGGCTGACTGAGACCACCTCACATGCTGGGCAGTATGCACCACGCACGCACACCACTCTTTCACCGACTAGGCCGCCCTAGAGCACGAAGCTATGTAGGCCTACATTATGGAAGCTGTACAGTGGCACTTAGTGCACATGTATAAACACCGTGACCGAACCGACCACAGACTTTTTCATGGAAACACCGACCGACCTTGAAAAATGTCACACCGTAACAAGACTAACCTCCTACAGTTAGCCCACGCATTCCATCAAGTATGAGTATCTCCTGTTGTTTAACAATCCACGAGTAAGATTTGTAAAAAACGTACATCATCGTCATCAAGGTCGATGTCGTCGACACCCATGCTGCCTTTCACCACCAGTCTTCCACCAGCAACTGCGTTAGGTTGACTTATTCCCATACCAGCTACACATAACATCGTCACAGGACTTTCTCACCTGGCTCTTGGCTGACACATAGTTGTATTCAAATTTTCTGACTAGGTAATGCACCTACTGCAATCAGACGCAGATCCAGAGTCAGTGGGTCAAATACTCGGCAGATGATTTCGAGAAGTTTCAATTTCAAACACCTTAACGCATCTTTGCAAAGCCAGAAGCAACGTTGTCAAAGAACTCTGGGAACTGTCAGATATCTGGATCAACTGTATTCCACAGGCCCATGCTGCTGGCAACTCATACATCAGAATGACAGAAAAATTATTTCAAATGACACTGCATTCATACATTAAAGTTCAGACAGCAGCTTTTTGCCACTCAGTCGCATAAGTAAGACGAGAGAAACTTATTACATACTAATGGTACTAGTGTGCAGAACAAAACATTGTCAATCCAACACAAAGGAAAACAGCAGAAAATCCTTTCAAACACCAAGCACTCCATGACCTGCACGACACGGCAACGGGTAGGACTGACGCAAACGCGTCATCATTATGTTGCCAATAACTGGGTGACTGATGAAAAGATGTCCATCATTTTTAAATGAAATAATCAATAATTAGATGGTTTTCAAAGGCAAACTGTCGACTACCGTAGTATTGCCTTCGCCAGAAATGTGCATTTTGAACAAGGGATTTTTTACCACATTTGTCTCGTCAAGACCTTGACCTCAAAATCTGAAGAATACATCTTTTTCCAGAACTGCATCTAAGTTGTATATCTGACGAAATTCTCGCAGGGCGTTTGAAAGGTATGCCTCCTAAAGTGCTTATTTGACCATATTTGGTTTTGCTTGATCTTTGACCGCTGACCTTGAAATCTAACCAGTTTATGTTTGTCACAAACTTTCAGCATATAATCACGGACACAGACAGGAAGAAACCAGAATACCTTCAATGCCTAAACGCTGGAAAAGGCATAATAATATAAAAATAACACAATATTAAAACAACAAAAAAGAGAGACACACTACAAGGGCCTTAAAACTAAATCACGACCATAAGATGGTACTGGCCGATATCCCAAGATATGTCCTTGGATTGATACTAGATAAGAAGAGCACAAAGTCTAGCCGTGATGACTACAGACCAGTCGGCCTCTGACGAGCATGCAGTGGCCGCTGTAGACCGCGATGGTCACGATTGAGGTCGTCCTCATCATCGTCACTGTCGTCACCAGCGTTGTCCATCAAACCTAGCAAAATGTGCATGACAAGCATGAATCCGCCACATTTTCTGGAAGTACTCGACAAAAAGTTCACTTTTACATTACTGCACCTGACGCGACAATGTACAAGAGAGAAAGAAGCAAAAGAACACAATCATTAAGCCCCTGACACATGCACCAAAAATTGGTGCCATAACTTTGACGTCAGATTCCAGCACTAGTTTTTCGTGCCGATGCATGACTTCTGACGTTGTTGGGCCCCGAAGGCAGTCAACGACGTCAGAAGTCGTGCATCGGCAGATAAAACTGGTGCCAGAATATGGCGTCGAATTTTGGCCTATGGCGCCGATTTCTGAAGCGTGATACAGGGGCCTTACACAGCACAATACTGTATGCTGAAACAGAAAAGTGTCATTCCTATGTAGGTGTTTATTGACGTCTCTGCCACGAGAAACAAGTTTCTAATGCTGCATTTCTTACAGCTTTGCAGTCAATCTTACAGTTTTAAATTCAGTCACAAGCAGTACTAACATTTAACATTTAATTTGATACTGCCTACATATAGCTAATACTATCTGCAGTTCACAAACACACCATGCTTAACAAATATCTATCGAGGTTACAAACATTACTTACTGACAATATGACTCGTCTAAAAACTTGCTGCAGTCAGACAACTTCTGATCATTAAATAAAAACAAAAATTATTTTTAGCTGTCCAAACCCTAATATACATTCAGCCAACTATTCAATATTCAACCATGTTGAAAGTAACAATAATAATAAAAATAAAACAAAACATTCACTAAGAAATATGCAATGATGACCACTCAGGTGTTTTAAAAGTTGAAAATTGTACAATATAGCAGTCCATTTTTAAATTTTATTTCAAATATATATATTTGAATAACGGGACATAAGATGGGAAGGCTGGGTGATGATTGTAGTGTGTTACTATATAGTTGTGCTAAATTAATTGCAACCCAGTTACAAAATGACAAAGCTGTTACTGAAACTGCCACATTTTTGGGCCATGGTGTACAGCTGCAGCTAGAGCAGAACCACAGTTCACAGCCAATATAATTAATATTCCAAAACAGTTAACACCATATTAATAACATGCACTAGAAACTGAGACGGTTCACAACTGACAAATGCATGCAAACAAGGTAAGACGAAATACGGACAAGATCACACGTACGGGTGGGTATATGACTAACAGTACGTCATACACAGAGGTGGATATATGACCGACAGCATAAGGCATACACATAAACAAGCTCATGTTATAAAATGGCTGAAGCTATCACCCTGTTTTTTGTTAAAGCCTGGTATGGGGAGAACTGATATCTCTCCTAAGATAGGTATGATTCCAACCACCATCCCGGGCTAGCAGATAGCATTTCCTGGCATTTCAGATGTGGCAGACATACTTCTGTCATATCACACGTCTTTCCGGTGGAGACAATACTTTATGTCATAGTCATGTATGTCAGAACATCAAATTTAAGGCCAACACTGGTCAGAGACGAACATGGGGGCATATCTGGCATTTTTCAAAACCAGGACTGGACAATATCCCACATCCACATGGAATTTGTGCCAAAGTCAATGAACATAGCGACGTCATGCAACACTTATATCAACAAGCACAAATTAAGCAATGCAGTAAGGGTACAGGTCATGCGATACTGCTAGCGAGGCATGGTATACCTCCGTACATATAACTGCCTTCCACGTATTCATCCTCTGAATAATATAAGAAAGACAAAACTGATGACTTCTCATGCGTTTGTCATCATACGTCTATACAATTCACTGCCAAGTATTAAACCGATGTAGTATTAATACATTAACGATTACAGTGGTTTGGACTCGAGACTAAGATGTTATGAGAACAAATGCCGACCATCACACATTTTTACACAATGTCTCTGGGCAAGTTGCTTACACGCATGTGCACCTGATATCAAGCAGTGACAGAAGTCAACCACATGGGCTGACAGGGCACAGCAGTCTCCAATATGATTTCCTGTAGCCCCCAGCGACACACCAGCACATGTCGCGAGACTATATACCTAGCTCAGCTAGCTGTATAATTTTATAAAAGTATTAGCCAAATGGCGGTGAAGCTCTGTCATAAGTACAAGCCTGGTGTAAATAACTGGCAGCTTGCTAAGTATTTCACCTGCAGGCCAACTGCCTAGAGACTGGTAACAGCACAGCTCCAACGCACGTATTGACTATTGGACTATCTTTACATTTTACGATCACGAACTGCAATTACTACTGGCGAAAGTAAAGCAAGGTCCTTTCCTCAGATGCATCGGCCAACAGGGCCATGTGTCTCAGTTTCCATAGCCCCCGGCCAGACACTGGCTTACACTGCAGGACGATGTATATGGGGCTAGCACACTGTGTCATGTGCCTTCACAGGTAGTCATTCTGTCTATCCTGGAGGGATGGCCAGGCTGGTTAACTTAGGTGGTTGATTAAATACCAAGATGGCGTGAACAAAACTCAAACCAGTAAATGATCACCCATCCGACTATTGTATGACAGACGAAAGACATATTAGTGCATTACAGAGCAAAAATCTTAACAATAAACTATGAACTATATTTTACCAACACATAAATCTGAACTGCTCCTTTCTTTTTATCAATAAAACGTTGTAAATGTTGACCAGTTGAAAACATTCATAGATCACTAAAGCCAACTGTTACCTTGGAATGACTCGTCACTATCGGCAGACTTGGGTTTCTGTTTCTGGTCCTGCATTTTGTCCGACACCATTTTCATCTGTAAGTCCAGTGACTACCCAAAACAGAACACAATGAATTGCATAACAGTAAAAAGAATCACCAAAAAATTCTAGACAATGCTTTGAAATGTTCTTTTTCAGCGAGTCCATTCAGCCTATCCCTATTCACTGCATCCAGCAACTGCCTGCGTCTCAGAGTCAGCCTTCGATCACTGTGCAGTGTAGAACTGTGCAGCTTTTATGTCTGCTGACATCGGCAAATCGCTGTACATTTTTCGTTAAACTGGTCTGCAAAACTGAAATATCTGTGGATTTTTATGGGCCAGACACAACTCCAGACTGCAGCACTAAACATTTATCAACATCATCAACTATTACAATTACTGTTTTAGTTAACTGGAATCTAGTATGATCCAATTTAATCTGAATTCTTACAGTGGTTTTAACAGCAAATACTATTTGCAGGTCCACTAGAGTGTCATGACATAAGAAGAACACAAAATGTTAAGAAAACGACTTCACGAAATGAATGCTGGAGGAGAAATGTTCTGTTAATTTACCACTACATGTAAAACTGGCAACAGTGAAAATACCGAATTTCACAGGACAACCATACTCACGTCATTCTCATCCAGCTGAGCTTTGTGATATTCATCAAGAATATTCTCAAGATAAGACTGGTTGCGGAACTTGAGCATGTAGTCATCATAGATCTGTTGCAGCTCTTCTTCCAGCTTCTCGTACTCATCCATGTATGCTGGCCTGTGCCACAATATCACCACATCATATCATATCAGCAATCGTTAGATCTGACCTATATGGTATCCAGTCATTGCCAACTAAAATGAACGGAAACATCGTAAATATTCATCATCGTTGTCACGAAATCGGAACTGTAGTGTAATATAAGTCCGCACCAAAAAGTAGTGCTAAAAATAAGATTTTGCACATACGAGGGTGGTCCCATAAATAAGTTACAAAACGACATAATTCTGTTAATTTTCAAAATATAAAAATATCCGAAATATAGGTTTTGTACGTAATTTAATTCTGAATAACAGCTGTGAGTTTTATTACGATGACGTCACTGTGATGTCATTTGTCAACGATAAATATGGCAACGCTACCGCTGAAAGCATCCCGTAAGGAACAGCGTTCTGTTATTCATTTTGTCTGGGCAAAAAGACGTTGCCCAAATACCATTCACTCTGAGTCCAGTATATGGCGACAAGTGTTTTACAAGACTAGCAATGCATGTTTGGTGTAAGAAGTTTGTTTGTGGACGAGAAAGTGT
>Ga0209562_1000761_pt1 | contig 11485 bp, 10 predicted proteins | sample WorMetvacBELIZE2_FD_187399 | JGI IMG/M metagenome (GOLD analysis project Ga0209562, IMG submission 187399) | Marine gutless worms symbiont microbial communities from Max Planck institute for Marine Microbiology, Germany - Olavius vacuus BELIZE.2... | ecosystem: Host-associated > Annelida >...
AATGAGAAATGTAACAAGGGCGATAATGCCCCCAACCTTGGTGTCGCCATCTGGCGAACAATATTAAATATTAAACTTTTATGCTTCCCAATGTGTGTGCCTGAATTACTGTTATCACGACACATTTACCAAAATTAATTGAATTTTACCTATGCATTCACATATTACCATCAAAAATGTAAGTTGGCCTCACTTTAGCTGGCCCACCCTGTACACTCTGTTTCAAGAAAAGCATGGTGCCGAACTTCTGCAATAACTTCATCAGTTGTTAACCGGTTTTGGAAATTCCTTTCACTATTGAAAACAGAATGAATTATCTACAAAATAAATAGGCCTATAATATTTCTCGCCACTTCTTAAAAACCTCCTTGCACAGCCGTGTGAAACATAAAAGTTAAAGATATTGCTAGTGCTCTACCAAGCCTTGATGACAAAGCTGTACCGAACTTTTAAGATAACTTGTGGATTGTTAACCGATTAATAAAATTCAGTATACGAATTTGGAACATTGCTTCACTGCTTCAATGACCGCTCTCTCAATTAGCATAATGTTACAGTAATTGCTCAAAATGGTCTGCTGTGGCCCATATACGCAGGCGCAAATACGCGCTGTCCACTCGTCAGTGCGTTAACAAGCTCACTGTGTTCAGTGCCAAATGTCCAACGGTGACTTAACGTCGTGAACTCGTGACTGGTACACGCGCTGCTGGACGAGGGAGCAAATAAATAAATAAATAGTTTGTGTTTAAAAATTTTAAAATGGTGGAGTTGACAGCTATGTCATCAAGGATTGGTAGAGCAATTGCAACATTGTAAACTTTTAAGTTTCACATCGTAGTGCAGCGAAGTTTGTAAAAATTACGAAAAAATATTATATTTATTTTCTAGATAATTCATACCGTTTCCAACAGTGCAAATAATCAAAATCGGTTAACAATTGGTGAAGTTACTGCAAAAGTTCGGCACCACGTTTTTTTGAAACATTGTGTAATGTAGACCTATATAATCATTAATCTCATCAGAAAACACTGCTGGAGGTGTTTTATTCACTGCTGTCATTGACAAGTTCTTTAGTAATGAAGCCGCCATTCAGCTCTATTTTTTGTACAGGTTTACTTTTTTCTGAGCATTTTGTGTACACCGTTATTTAACAATGAACAATGGTTTGACCGTCGTATGTTTCAACTGCAAAAATTCTCACCTTACGCAGCCTCGTGCTTCGCTCAAAGTTTTACGGCGTTCTCACTCGTAATTCCCACTGTTCACAACCCGCTAAGGCAACCTACGTCTCCTAAACGTTTATATATCTGTAGGCCTACAATATTTACTGACATGAATGGCAGCAGATAAAACACAAAATGGAACATACACGAAATACAGTAACAATGGCAAACTATCTCTGAAACGATCTTTACTATAGCCTGGCTAGCTGGGTCCCTACTTGAACTACCACTCTCGTTAAACAGATCCATATATTCAGTCAGCTTTTATCGCATATTTTAAACACAGTGCCTAAGGCGTAGGCCTATATGCACATTATGCAGCTCAAGGCAGCGTAGACTCAGGAGACAGAATCAAGACCACTGACACTGTCACCAATTCTATGCTGCTTAGGATTAGGTACAAAAAAGTTGAAGAAAGAACAGTTCAAACAGATCAAAACAGAATTATACAGACATTCTAGATTCTGTTCAGACAATGACTAAATGCTACTGTCGTTTTTTCCCAATTTATTCAGCTCTGTCCACGAAATAAAGAGTGTGAGATATAGTCTCTTAACATCAAAAGATAAGCTCTTTGAACTTTCTGTTCTTCATCAATAAAGAGTTTGAACGTCAAACCTATGCTTTTCAAACAATCCTCAACACAGCCGTCATCAAGGTAAGGTAAGGTAGGTAAACGTGTATTTGTATAGCACCTCGTCGTGAACACACCTCTAAGGCGCTCAAGGGGTGTAATGCACGCAAATGCACTCCGCTATAGCCACAAAATTTTCAGTCCTACATGAGACGGCTTATGAGCGGACAGTATTACAAACAACGAGACAGATGTATTACTAGCAGTTTCTGAATGTGTATCACTGTATGAGCAGAACTCAATGTGGAAATACAAATATGCTGTCACATAAGTCAGTCTCACAGAAACTCAGAAAGTATTCATAATTATGTTCATATTATATCTGCGAAACATAAATTCATTGACAATTAACAATATGGTAACAGTCATAGAAATATTTCAGTTTTCAAGAATACAAACTGCTGTGAAACTCACAATGCTCTATAATACAGCTTTGCAGTTATAAATAGGGCTCAGCTTTTAGCAACCAAAAACGATACTGTCAATGGCATGCGCAGTACAGAATTATGCACACTGAACTGACCTTCTGTAAACTTGATATACCGATATGGCACGTAGAATTATCCAATAACGCTATCATCATCATCAACTCTGCAAAGCTCGTGAGGGCTGCAGCATCACTCCAGCACCATGACCACAGTGAACCACATACTTCCATTCTTCCACAACAATCCATTCTTACATTAGGGTCTTTGCATAGTTGGTCAAACCATCCGTTCCTCGGACATCCACGCCGATGTTTATCAAGCAGGCCGGGGGCCTGGGATCCGACAGAAGAGTCTACTTGATATCTAAGAGCTTGGTCAGAGGAAACGTCATTGGCAAGCTGAGTTATGTGCTATTTCAATGATGTTAAATATTCAGTTTATGGGAATGTCAGGATTTTGCTCATACACGTGAATACTGTGTAACTGAGGTCCTCTCAGCATCTTAGAAATCTGATTCTACAATTCTGTTTACAATTACACTCAGAATTACCAAATTTATCTCTGGCAGGGTGTGAAATTCCAGGATTAGAAAATTGCAGGCCCTACGCATCAGATGCTGGCAAATGTAAATCTGAGAATGGTATTCACATGCACATGAAAGTTTACTCATATGAAACGTAACCATACAACATCTCTCCAACTGTAAAGTGCATACAAATGCAAACACACAGTGAGAAGGCTCAGTTCAGGGGTGGGCAAAATGTTCTGCCTGCAGGCCACACAGAACACTCTTATGGTCTCTAGCAAGCCACACTCCACAAACGGCTGAATTCATTAAATAATACGTGTCATTTTTACACAAAAAAATACAACGTATTCGTAAAAATGTCTTATTTTCTACAATAACCGTGAAATTTCATTGTAGTCTTGATATGCACGCTAGTCTATCTATATTTATAAGTAAGTAAGTAATCTTTATTCAAGAATGGGCATAGTCTGCCGACCCCTGGCTTAGTTATACATATCATGGCAATGTAATCAAATGTTGTGTGTAAGTGGACAAATTCACACTGTCCAATGCTCATACTGCAGCGCTCAACCAACAAATGAATGTGCTATGTGTGAAGTACATCACATCATGTCACATCACAATCCTCACAACAATCATATGCAGTTCCTTACTCCGACATCATCTAACACACACACACGTGCACACGTCTCTACAAATAAAGCAATAATGCAAGTGTTGACCACTGACTAGCACAGTGCCACACTACAGCACTCAACAGCAGTTCTACCAGACATGGCTAAACACACTTCGTCAGCTTGCTGCAATACTCCCGTATGTGCCATTGTAACTGTATTGCACATACGGGAGTATTGCAGCAAGCTGACGACTTCAGCCCCAAACAGAGGACGTAACCGTCAACCCAGAGATAGATGGTCTTCAACAATAAACCACTGACTGGTATTCTTCTGCCCGAAAACTGTTTCTGTGACTTTCACCTATAAACTCGATGACCTTCAAAACGTAATCAGTTGTGACCGACTATAAGAAATGCTCTGGTACAAATACTTCAGTGGTTCAGGAACTGTCAAGTTTGCAGAATTTCCATGGCCGTCGCTGACTGACCACGATCTTTAAACCCACAACACTGAAAATGTCATCAGTGTCAGGTGGACCTGGTGATAAGTAACTGTGATAAGTTTCATTAAAATATGCACATGCATACAGGAGGGACTCACAGTGGCATGCAAGCGGACTCACACACAGATGCAGATAATCATCTATAACCATGTCCAGACAACCTCAGTTCAACATGCCTCCAGTGGCCTATTGGCCAGCAGAGGCATAAGAACCTTTTACAGCTTATATGTTAACTTGTAATCAATTCCATCGTAGTCTCCTTCCAGTTAGCCGCCCCCAGTTATTGCCCCCGAACTGCCACTGAGACTGCACTTTTGTGAAGTTTAAATTATCAACGAAAATATCTGCTTATTTTTACAATAATAGGTTACAATAAACAACTTGATGTCATGTGTAATAATTCAAAGGACGACACAACTTACAGACACATGACGAAGACTTGAGTGCAGTGTTATGCAGAGTGTCATTGACGAAAATAAAGCAAACAAGTGTATGCGCAATAGTTCACCGCTACAGCAGCAAACATCAATTTTTGGTTTTAGTCTCTCAACTGTCATCGACAGAAATGTTCTGCCGCATATATTTACATATGCACGAATGGTTACACAAGTAAACCTTATCAACTGCCAAAGCACATGGCATGTGAATCCAAAGTTGGCACGCAGACTGCTCACTGCACAAAACAAACCAAAGTGACCATGTTACAGGGACACTGTTTATCACATCACTAAGTGTTTTGAATGAATGCCATATTTTTCAATTACACGCCACCAACTCGCTTGCTGTGTATATGTTATACAACATAGCAAGTCTCTGCAACTAAATAATAAATAGAAGTAACTGATGCTTGTTCAGCATTGCCCTTTCACAGCTCTGTGATATACTACACACTAAACCATAAAAAACGTGGCATTTTATATTTGACTATAACTTTGGCTAATCTTAACCGATTTTTACAGTTTTTATACCATTTTAATCGTGACAAAATTCTACATGCGACTATAATAAAATTTATCACATCACATGATTTATGTGTGCACCTTACCTGGAAAAATCAAAACCTACATTTTTACCGTGGTTCCTAAAACGTAGCAGTGTACATGTGACTGCAAGTCTGTCAAATCTTAACTGATTTCAATAATTTTTGCATTGCCAAAACCGAAAATAATGTACAAAACAGCGCATGCATTTTCTTATTTATTACTTAAAGAAAGTGTTGCTAATGACATAATATAATGTGTCACAGTTTGCTGGACCAGTCTGTTGTGAACCACGCCATCGACGAGTGGAGTCGTTGTCTGTCGGCCTGTGTCGATGCTGAAGGCGGACATTTTGAACATTACTTATGATTGCTACTCTCAAAATAACAATGTCAAAATGGCAGCACTGTAAATTTGACCTCCACTTGTCGATGGCATGGTTCACAACAGACTGGAGATGACTTTCTGTTCTCTTTTGCTGTGAACGTAAATGAACAAAGAATAATAGTGTTTTTAACTGAAAAGTGTTGTTTTATAAATTTACAAAGTAAGGTGGGCACACAATTAAGGTGATGTGGTAAATTTTACTACAGTCGCATGTAGAATTTCTTTACGATTAAAATGATATAAAAAATTTTAAAATCGGTTAAGACTAACCAAAGTTATAGTCAAAAAAAATGTCACGTTTTTTATGGTTCACTGTGTAGTATGGTGCTAATCTCCATTTTATGCTCTTGAGCTGGCAGCAATCTAACACTCAATGCAGACCACACCTCTTCTATAACCTGCCATTACCACCCTGACACCGGTACCAAATTGTACTGCTTGGCAATACAAGCAGAACAATGCAAACAATTTGCCTAAGGTTGAGATGCAGCAGTGCCAATCAGGAGTGGACCCCACTACCTCACAATTCAAAGACCGACAACCCACTCGTTGCATCATCACACCAGCCATCTAAATGCCCACAATTCAAATATATAATACATCATATTAAGAATCGGATACGGCCAATGTGGCCTGGAATCTTATAATCAGATGCAAACTAAAAACTATCAACATCTATGTACAGCCAGCAACAATAACGCGGATGCAACAGTTTGGGAGTCTGAGGCTGACTAGTGGTGTCTGGGGGCAGAACAATGTATCAGACTCTATCACACTTAAATCTTTACTGTTGGGAAAAAGTGCTGAACTGGGTGTCTCGACAATGCATTACTCCCAACTTTACCTTCATGTTTTGTGGTTCTTATATGTTTCTCTACATTGCCAATCACTCGTGAAAAAACATCGAAATCATACCAGTAAACGAAAAGAATATTTAATTTCGTAATATGGACAATATTTCTGCAGCACCTTCTGCTTTTCCTTCTTAGGCCGATCATCAAAGTCAAATCTGAATCCATTTCAGCCTTGCTTTCTGCCATGACGTAGTACAACTTTATTTACAAACACAAATATGCCATCACAGTCAAGCTACTTCAACTAAGAAGTGTGTCATGAGGCAGCCAATAAGGTGCGCCATACAGGGGTCAGCAATGTAAGTTGTGGGTCATCCAATGACAGCATTACGTATGCTAAATACACTCACGGACATGCATAACAAACCATGTTATTTCAGTTTGATAACTCATGAGCAAAACTGCTGACGTATGACAAAAAAATCAAAAATTGAAATTTTGTAATTCCCACTTGGCAATGTCACGAAGTCAGAAAAACAGAAGCATTCTACCAAAAGCGGAAACACTGGCTCTGTATGTTGATCCACGCTGAACATAAATTTTTGATCATTCAGCAAAACTGTAAAAACGAAAACTAGAAAACACACATGACAACACAGGTCTGCCACTCTGTTACACCAATCACAGACATAATGTGTCACTGTCAACACTGAACCATTAAAGTGATTTCAAAATCTATCAATTTCTGCCAAATACAATCAGAAGCACTACCACTAACAATAATAGTAATGGTAATCGTAATTATGTAATTCTGATAATAACCTTCACTGCAAAAGCTGGGAAACATAAAAAATGCTGGTGAGAAATACCTCACAAAGTGCCAACTGCAACATATTAGTGACCCATTCAGGCTTAACACAAACACATCTCCTGGTGTAAAAATACTGATGGCTAACGGCATAAACATCACTGACATCTCAGTAATCCTTCTTATTGGCAATAATTATGCAATGTTGACAAAAACATTTAGGGGATAAGTTGTGTTGTAGCAAACGGCTTAATTTTAATTATGAAACATTCAGTTTGACTCATATGATTGAAACCCTCTGGAATTATCTTGCATACAAGTAATATCTCTGCAGTTATGTGGCATCTAATTCCAAGTGGTCGATTTGGCCATACAGTATTAAATGCAACAGTTAAGGCTTCACTGTGAGTTACAAATTATAAACAGTAAGTACAAAGCTGTGCAACTGATTCCTGGCATAATTTTACAAAATGTAATGCTAACCACAGCCACTACTACAAATTCCACCTGATGACAAATGGTCATTTTATCCTACCCTGAAAGAGTTGAACATTACATACATACAAAATACTCACGAACCAGATTAGTGTAACGGCATATCACGTGGTGTTAGAAAACTCTGCAACAACGATGTGTCCATTACACAGAATGCTCGGTCGGTCACTAACAACTGGGTGTAGAAAATTGTTATAGACAAAATAAAACGCGAACAACTCGAACTGAAAGCTATCAGACTGCGGTGTGATCTGGTGTGGGCATGTCGACTGGAACAACTACTACATTGCTACTGTGCTCAATGGACACGTCATCGACATGCGGCTGATCATCCGCTGCCATAGCACTGGAGTCAGCACCATCCTCTGCTGTAGGGTTGGATTCTGCACCATCGGGTTCCTCATCCGAGTGCTCGATGACAATCTCGTCAACGATCACTGCAGGTGGTGTCGCTGACATATTGAGAGCACCATAGCTGTGACGAACAGCATGTGGTGGCACTGTGTGAACGTCGGCGGTCGTCTCAAACCCTGGGTTCACAATCATATCAAGCACATCATTCATCACGCACTCCCTACTAACACTGACACAGCTCTCTATGCTGCCACTCTGCCGAGCAAATTCATGTACTATGAACGTATGCTTAATTACTAAGACTTTATAAAACTTTCTAACTATGCACGTACACTCTTTTCCTTGTAGTTCATGTTAACAACCAGTTGGCTCAAAACTGGCCAGCAATAAGAACAGACTGATCAGACAAAATTAACACAGCTGAAATGGATAAAGCTGCCAGTATTCTTCGCAAGTTACAGCTCACAAAATTATGAAACATTAAGATATACCAAACTCACTTTTCTTAGACATCTTCACTCACTTAACTGTCAGTATTTTACATGGCAGCTGATATGTGCTACAAAAATGACATATTACCAGCATTAGTGACACCAGTATTGTCCAAGTCATCTTCTGCATGCAACAACGGTTGTCTTTCGCCAGTTGCTGCAGCTGCATTGCCATGACGACGACCAACAATATCTTTACACAGGGGACAAGTGTTGCGTTTTTCTGTCAACCATGGATCGATGCACTTGCAGTGGAATGCTTCACAGACAATTACATAGTTGTTGGAATTGGTCACATGTTTACATTATCATGGCAATAACAAGTCAAATTTACAATTTGCATATCACCAGCTTAATACTGGTCCAAGTAAAATCAGTCATCAGTGATTCTCCATTTGTAGGTGAATGCAAACATATATTAACTGATTTATCTAACTTCACCACTTCTAGTCTCCAATGTCGATCACTCACAAAGTCTACTGACGGAGTTAAACAAAAAACCAAAGTCAAACACAACAAAAACATGCTACAACTTAGCAACGTACTTTGTTCAATTGCATTTAAATGAAATGACTACTGCCAATGTTTTCAATGTATGCTTCAAGGTTATTATCACACTGTAGAGTGATTTTTCAAGCTCAACCTAGGTCCTAACAGTGATATACTTTTCGCAGAGGCACCTCAACAAGCTCAAAGATTAGGAGTCTGGCAACAAAAACAAAAAGCACAGCAGCAAAACATATGGGCCTCCCCCAGGCAGCCTCAGTAGAATGTCTGGTAAAAACATAACACACTTCAGGGAACAACAATAACACAAATTAATTACTTTTTAAAAAAATTACTGTTTCAACAATGGTGCATTACTTACCATGACCACACGGCAGCAATCTCAGCTTTTCTCCATCAATATATTCTTCTAAGCAGATAGCACACGTTTCATATGGGTCTCCTAAACACACCAACAAATGTCAACATCATTCAGTTTACCAATGTTTTTGAAAGCATACAAACCATATAACTGTGGGGGGTTATCAACCCACTATATACTTCTCCAAGAGGATAATCCAAGCTGCTATTACACACTGCCCATCTCATTTACCAAAGTCTATAAAATTAACAAAAGCAACAAAATAATTTTGTTACCAGGTAGTTAAGTTGTGATATAACAATATCAATTTCATTACAAATGTTGCGGGTGTTGAGTAGAAAGAGCTTATGAAACACTACCACAGCACTTCTGCGACAGTTTAGGCTGCAAGGACTGCCATGCAAACACACATGTAGTTACTTACTTACCAAATGAACAGTAACATCACACACTTCCAGCAATAAAATACCAAGCAGAAATCAACAGTTTTCTTACACACTTTAGTGAGAAGAGTCAGGAAAACAGTACAGCTTATACACTCTAGAAAACGTTAGTGCTTGTCAGCTGCCCCTAAGTCATGTTTAGTAGAGCTGGGAATAACAGAACGACTACAATTTTAACAAATGATGATCAGGAAGCACTAGTATAAACTGGATCACACTTTACCAGTTTTAAACTTGTGCACTGGCAATTTCTTCAGTTTACGTTTTGACAACAGAGACATGCGTTTCCTCGCCCGCTGGCATGCCCAGTTCATACACTGCACATACATCACATCAATCAATCAATCAATCAATCTTTACAAATCATCAAACATTTACAAATATATTTGACTAAACAAATAACAAATAATCATACTGCAAATCCACAGAAAGAAAGAAAGACTGTAACAATACTGCCAAGACAGCCCAGCTTACGTTAGCCCCGACAATACTCGTAATTAAATTTTGATCAACCGATTTATTATCAAGATCACTTATGTACATTTTACCAAAGTCTATAAAAGTAAGAAAAGTAACAAAATAATTTTTACTACCAGGTAGTTAAGCCGTGGTATAACGATATCAATTTCATTACAAATTGGTACCATATTGGTGCATATTCTGATAAACACAAACGATAAGAGACTTGATGCCAGAAAAGGCGCACAGAAACTGTCACAGCCTCAAATCACTGAGCACTTTGGGACAACCATACAGATGTTACTTTTATATGTACTCAGCGGTTAACTACAGTTAGCGGTGTTAGCTGCTTTACACATGTAACTGTCATAGTCACTGAGTAGACATGTGGTTTAGAGAGATTGATGGCACCAATGTCCAGTAGCTATGACAAGTGACATGTGCTGGACTATGGAAATACTACTAGCTCTACAGAGTATGCGCAGGTACTCCAGATATCCACCAGAACAACAGCAGACTACATAACAGAGGTTACACAAATATGTTCCAGAGAGATCAGGCTTTTGTTGTATCAATGTGAGTTACAAATTGCACAGACACACAGTACATGAATAATTGTTAAGGGCCATCAGTGGGAACACAGAGTAACGTAAATTAAGCTGTGTATAAATGTTCTACTTGCATAACTTTTCATATCATTCACATGCCAAAATGTCTATAAATATACACTGTAATGCAAAAAACTGCACCATTTTATTTTTGCAGTAACTTCATCAAATCTTTCTATATTGGAATAATTATTGGTACACATATACCCTAATGAATTTGGAACAAAATGACATCAAAATCATCAGTCTCCTTTGAAGTGTGTCTTTATACTGCCCTGTGAAATGCAGCATACATACACGTGTTACGACCAACGTCAGTTTTGTCACATAAGCTTAAACATCATCATCATCTTGAAGATTTAAATGAAACATCATAAAAGTGTAAAAATGTATGGACCAACAATGCTCTGCAATATTAAAACATATTATCAAATGTTGCAGCTGTCTGCCTATGTCCCTAACTTATGTTGTCAGCCTGATCAATCGTTTGATCAATGACCGTCTGCTGGATGCTTGACCAACTGTCATTCAGACGTCGCCTCGACTCATCAATATTTTGTACAGAATTTTAACAGACCCGCTCCTGGATCACCGACGAAATTCCGTAATTTACGTACCAAAGTCTGGAATGTTATGAAGTCACAGGTTGGGCACTATAATTGAATTACGGCATCTTGCAACAAAGCTGCACGATGGCTGTGTGCACACACAATGTGCTGGCCCGCTGTACTTTTAAAACTTAAGCTGGTTCCCCACCTGTGATTATAAGTAGTGTTGTTACGGATTCCGAATCCGCAACCGAATCCGCGGATTCTTCCGAGTCCGTCCGAGTCCGAATCCGCGAATCTTTTGCGGCCGTAAGTGA
>Ga0209562_1000762_pt1 | contig 11485 bp, 12 predicted proteins | sample WorMetvacBELIZE2_FD_187399 | JGI IMG/M metagenome (GOLD analysis project Ga0209562, IMG submission 187399) | Marine gutless worms symbiont microbial communities from Max Planck institute for Marine Microbiology, Germany - Olavius vacuus BELIZE.2... | ecosystem: Host-associated > Annelida >...
TTTTAGGAATCTATGAACATATTTCAAAGTAACACATTCAAATTTTAAAGCGCCAAATAAGATACAGCTATGCGAGCAATCATTTATAAAAATACAAGAGAGAATGACAAACCAATGAGATGTTGTTGACTGCCAGCATTCAAGTCTTCTACTATGATGACACAGCCACTTGTGTATGCAAAGAAACCTGAAAAACCAAACTTGTCATAAATTTTAAAAAATTTCTCCATAAAAAAATGTTAATGCTTAAAATGCAAAGACAGCCTGTTCATAAATTATGGACAAAATAAATTTTAGCAACAGCAACTAGTGAAACACAATAAGGATGTCTGACCTAACCTGAATGTAAAACAATGAATAATGGACACGACCTAAATGTGAAACGAATTTAAATTTAATTCACAAACAAAACATATAACAGAGTACCAAGTACCAGAGTCTGCATGCCAAATCATGTTGCCACGCCCATTGCCGTTGTAGCCAATCACAGACTTTAGTTTCAGTCCCGCCTGATTGGGTGGCGCTGCATATCGTCGCTGTAACAGCACAGATGATCGTTTCACATTGGTGACATATTGCAACAACATATCTCCAACATTACTTTTGTGTTCCTCTTTGTTTTCGATCTCAACTCCAAAATGTTACAGATTCACATTTGTGACTTATGTCTCCATACAAATCTGCATCCAGAGACTGATTATAATTTGTCAATCAGTGGAAATAATGACCCAACACAACTAATAAAATAATGCAAGTTAATGTTGCAAGCGGTTCCACTGTGACTTACCGAACAAACTTGTAGTAAGAATTTTGTTGTTAAATAGTGTATTTTTCCAACATTTTCTATAAATTTGTGTTACAGTTGCTTTTGCCTTACTTCAGTGTTTGTAGTTAATCTACTTCTATTCCATCATTTTCTAATGATGAATAAAAATGTCCAATGTCCATCTATGGCAAGCAAGAAGCAATTAACACTTAGTACAATTAACAAAAAACTGCCAAAAAACAGTACTGGCACATAATATATGCAACCTGAGCGAGTGCATATTTCTTTGGTTTCTGACAAAAGTGCTTCAGTACAGACGGTTTAACCGGTGCAGTAGGAGTTGGCGATGTTGCTCTGCCACTGCTTGGTTTCTTGCTCTTTGTAATTCCACTCAACGAAGTGCTCGCCCACTGAAAAAAAGTTTTTCTTTACATAACTATGCACATGCTCCACAGAAGTAGTTTAGTTAAGAACTCATCAACAGTGAGCGAATGAGAAGTTTATTAATGGCACATCAGCATGTATTTGGCAATTTACTGCCCGTCTATGAAGTGGGATAACTCAACGAAAATTCAACATATAGAACAGCATTAACAGACAAATATTCCCCTAAAGGTGATAGTATCCCGAGAGCTAAGTTAACTAGATATTTTGCACACACTAGTCACATAAATGACAATGTTTTACAGAGCTGATATGCACGAACATCCCCCGTTACTAACTAGTACTAACAATGCAACATACTGGGTAGTTGTTCTATACACAGGTTTACAGAATAAAATGCATGTATTCAGCTGGACACATAAAATACATAACATTATATATGCATTACAACAACATTCAAGATGTGCATACATGCATATTTAGGGTCGTTACATATATATGTTTAATGCACATTGATCAACCATCAAGCAAATACAACAGCATGGTGACATATGATGACATACACCGTTGGTGTTAATAACAATTGACAGCTGTTCCTGATTCCGTTCCTCATCTTTCTTTCCAGCTTGTCCTCGATGCTGCTTCTTGTGTGTAACATCTGACAGATCAGCCGACCTCCCAGCAGCCTCAGACAACTGATCTTCAGACATTAAGTCGTCACCCAAGAGATCTGCACAGTGAACAGAATATATCTGCTAGAATACGGTACTGAAAACAGCCAGAAACTATGAATGCATTTGGGTCATCTATAAGCGACTCTGCCCGGGCACATAAAAGTCTACACAGTGCAGGTCACAGTGGTCTGGTGGTAACATGCCTGACTGCAGTGCATGAGATCCTGGGATTGAATAGCACCATGGTCAGTGTGTGTGTTTGTCACCAAAAAAAACACTGCAATATACAACCCTTGGCATGGGCTGCACAACTTACAACAGTGCCCATATCAACTCATCCCTTTGTCAACAGCAAAATAAGGCTATCAGCTATTTGGCTGAAAAATACTACAAGTGGACTAAGAGCCCAAGTTGCCTGGCATGGTCTGAAGGCTGGCAGCCACTTGTCACTGTTCTACATTCGTCATATAGACTGGGCAAATTCTCACAAATACAAAGACCTCCGTAATGGTGACAGCACCATGAACATCATCCTGAGTACGAGTATTATTATTATACTATGCCAATCAGCACAGCCTGACAATGCATGAAAGAATACCATGTTTTATTCCATTATTTTAAAGCCACGTGAATGAACGTATCAAAAACGTCATACCATCGGCGTCATTTTTGGTAATGGCACTCAACTCAGCAACTCTATCAGCAAGGTCGTGGTTGAATGGCTCTGGTTGAGTGGGTGTCGGTGCCTGTCTCCGAGGAGCTGCATCTGACGCCACATCAGCTGCGTGCGTCTTTGTATTGTCGGAGTAGAAAGTCAACGACTCGTCTGCATCAACAATTGTTGAGTACATTTAAGAATACTTGATTTGTTCAAAATACAAAACACAAGAATCAAACAGCCTTAATGCACTGATGCAATGACTAACTATACTGCAGCTTTCAAATGTCATTTTATATTGCACTTTTCAAACTTATACTTCAGCTACATTCATAACCAGTTACAAGTTAACAAACTTAACTATCAAAGTACTGTAACAAGACAATGTTAAATTGAAAACATGCTCACCATTGCCAGTGTAATAGTTTTTGACCTTTGTTCGCCCTCTGAAAGAAACAACACATGAGCCAATCACACTGACTAGAATGTTAACACAGTCAAGCTATAAACTCAAAATATAACAAGTACACACTGCAACAATGTGAATGACCAGAAACACCATTCAGTACTTTGAAGAACATACGACTTTTAGAAAGTATGCTAAATGTACTAAAATTATCAAAATTTCTACAGTACAAGATGCACTGGACTGTAAGGTGCACTGACTTACTGAAAATTGTAGAAAAGTTACAAAGTTATAGTAAGTAACTTAATAACCTGCACAATATTGGCCAATAACTTCACCAAATTCTTGAGCACACATGTGCAGGGATCAGAGATAACGAACGACAACGATACACAAATGAACAAATAACTAAGAACAATTGATGCACATTGTACAAAATAACACAACCTTTAAATCTGTGCAAAGTGTCAAAGTGAGGAAATATGATACTATGATTAAAACTGTCATCCACTGGAGAAGAGCACAAAACTCACTCGGTGACAGGTGGCACAACACTTCCAGACTCTGATGCCAGAAAGTCCCATACAAAGATAGCCTCACCAAAACTGACGACAGATTTGGAGTCCGGCATAATGATAACATTGCTAATTGAGTCACTGTGGCCAATGAACACCTTCAACCACCCACACAACATAATATCAACAGTATTTGTATATTCCATTATCACAACATAACAGTACTGGCTGTTAATTACTATACACTGAAGCAATTCAACAACTTAAGAACTGAACTACAATTTGTCACACATTACAAGATAACAACAAAATACTTCCGGGTAACCAATAAGAGACTCATCAAAGGCACTGTTACCACTAAAAATCTAGTTATCCTCTACTGATCTTTTGATGATGACGATGGAGTATACAATCAGGACAATGTATGAGCTCCGGTCTCACACTAGTTGATCTTCCATATTGATAATAAACCCTTATGAAAGCCTAAACAAGTACAAAAATTTTCTAACAAAAACATAATTAGCAGGTTATTTATAAACACTAATAATATGAAACTCAAAATTACAACCACCACACAGAATTGCCAGAAACACACAACAAGAATGCAAAAACATTACACAGCACCAATGCAACATTATGGGAAAAAATAACAGAACAAATGTGGACAACAAAGTGGAGGAACCTGAAAGTTAAGGTCAAGACGCATATGATAGTCCCAGACTTTGACCACTTTGTCACCAGCGGTCACCAAATGTCGGCCGTCATGACTGATATCAACTGCTGTACAACCACTGCGATGAATATTATCAATCTATCAACACGCATCACAGACAACCATAAACTGATGCCTACTCTTTTAACACTAGTGACTAGCACAGACTGGATATATACTGACATAATAATAATAAAATTAACATCTCATAACAGTTTACTTTCTAACAGTTAATGATTTAGCTACAACAAATTTCAATTACAAATTAATAATAAATGAGCCATTAATACCTATATATCAACAACTAGCAATAACTAGTACAGCATTTATATCTTCTGAAGTTACAGCCAATTGTTTACATACAACACAGTATACTGTAAATGAAAGGTTAAGGCATTACAACAGTTTTTTTTGTAATGACAGCAAAGGATCACCACCGATTACCGAATATTAAATTGAATTTTAATGAGTGAAAAGTGTTAGTGTTATTCTTTTACAACATACTGCAAAATTACTCATTTACTTACGCTGATCCAACAAACACATAAACAAATAAGCAGGTATATGCTATCCACTGACCTCAGCAAGAATTCTGCCTGACCACGAGTCAAACTTGAGCAGTTTATTGGCAGATGTCGTGACCAGCAGTTGCTTCACACTTCGAGGACTGTACTTGACTATGGATGCGCTGTCGATCACCGTACGACTGTTGTCAGCAGTGTTCAGACTTGTTATGTCAATTCTCATTACCTGAATATAACCAGTTATCATATAACATTATTTGTTACACATATTAATTCACTAAATCGACTTCAGTGTTAAGAAATTACTCGCCCACTCATTGCAATACACAGAAAAGCACACAGCAGATAGTAGAACAACAGATATGTACCTCGTCCAATGACTTGGCATCGACAACACTGATGGTGAAGTCTGTAGGACCCACAAATGCCACATGTCGGCCATCGCTGCTGATTGTTAATGTGTTTGGACAGCGAGCATCACCGCGGGCAACGGTATTGGTCAGCAGCCGCATCAGCTGGTACTTGTCATCTTGTGTGTCATGAAGTGCCAGAGAACCAACTGAGCCACAGCTGTAAAGGTGAGGTGAGACGGGATTGAACGCTATACCAGTAACTTTGCCTCGATGCTGCCTGAGAAAGATATAAACAGATGACTGATCCCATACATTACAAACGGAAATGCAAGCATCAAGCGCAAGTTTAATTACGATTAGGTGTTGACAAAGAGTGCCGTTATCATATCTCATCATATACTGAAAGTGAACAGTACACATCCATTACTTGTCGATTTTCATTTACCTCCTGCCACAAATAATTCAAAATGCAAGACAAGAATCTCACAGACTGCTTACAGGTAGGTTTGATGAGTAAGGCTTACCGTCCCACCAAACACATTATAGGTCATATCTGGACAGGTTTTTACAGGTCAAATGACCCAACCAACAATGTCAAAGCACTGAAGGAAGACAGGTACTAAGGACTAAGCTTCAATCACATCAGGTTCACCCCACCGCACTCACAATAATACAACTATGCACTGTAAAAAATACACACAGATAAACACACATAAATCTATGCACAGTGAAATGAGCCAAGTGTGACAAAACACAATCCAGAGAACTGTAAGAGCTCATCTAAGTGTCCTTATAACTGTGCACAACTTCAGTACACAATACAATACAGAACAGTTCTGATAATCTCCCCTCTTACCTCCAGACAGACATCATAGCTCAGGTGTTGTCTATCGGAGGAGAGCAGGGACTGCTTACAGGCATAAGCTGAAAATACTACAGCAATAGGGAGAATTTTTTAAAATATAAGCATAATATCATAATACGAAGCATCAACTACAAACACGTTAAGTCAGTAGGCATTCTACTAGCTAATTTAGCTCTTCACACAATTATAAAGATTAATCACATTAACGATGCATTATTATTATTAAGCATTATAGAACGTAAACAGGAGCTCTGAAACTAATGCCAATCATGTTCTATTCACAAATGTAATAGTATTAGTTCAGAGATTGATTGATTGATTGAGTAAGGCTTAACGTCCCACCAAACACATTATAGGTCATATTGGGGACGGGTTTTACGGGTCAAATGACCCAACCAACAGTGTTAAAGCACTGAAGGAACACACAAAAATAAACTAAACCAAACAGAACAAAACACCAGAATCCATCTTAACTAAGGAATACAGATAACACAAACACAACAAACTAAACCCAGGTTCGGTCTCTTCCTACGACCTCCGGCCTGGAAACAGAGTGGGACTATTCTGGTAGAAAGGGAAGGGATGTACGTACTTGTGTTCAATAAGCATTGTCGTCGTTGCGACGTTGAAAACCCTGAGAATGCCGGACTCAAAGCCACAGGCAAAAGCCTGCTGTGTTGGATGATATGCAATAACGGTTGGTGAGTCTTGTGGTGCAGTGAAGTCATAGAGCTGCTCACAGACACAAGTACCAATGATGATGATGATGATGATGATGATGATGATGAAACGTAAATTTGTATAGGGCATCGACATAAGCATATCTAACACACTCTGCATACTAATGCTGCGCGAAAAGGTATGTCTTCAGCGACTAACCGACATGGAATGCACTGACACGGAACACTAGAATACAGATGCATCTCACTCACCAGCTGAAAGAACACACAACTTGCTTGTATAGACATTCAGCAGAAGTGTACGACAACATTGGCAAACAAGTGCTACCACATGGCTGCAGAGGAAGACGGTAATCGAAGAACACCCAGAAGTAACAACTGTAGAAAGGAACGTGGAAAGCAAGTTTCAGGTACAGATGAAGAAGATCAACGGTGCATCAAATAAGAGCAGGACAGACACAAGTGGTCTCTAGCTGATGCTATAAGGCTTAGTAAAGTCAGTCGTCATATCTTCACTTATTCTCGTAACTGCTCCAAGGCCGTTCCAACTTCTACCATTCACCAAGACAGGAAACTTCGGAAAGACTACACAATCAGTACATTGCACTATAACTAGCCAATGTCTGTACATGTGTCACAGGCTTTCAGCACGTCCAGTGTACTAATAGTGTAATCATGCCAGAATCTTGCCTCATGACATTTCTGTTTATACTGCTGGTTAGCTCAATCTGAAGGTAAAACTTACACTGTTATTATGACTGGGTTTTAGTTCAGATTAAAATTCTCCAAAAAATTCCCTCTGAAGATTACTGGAGCAAAACTTTGTACAGGCTAGATACTCTTCTAGTCACCAACAACAATAAGGGGCTAAAGACATATAAATATGCTTAATAGTGCTAAAATTTAGGGGCAGTCCAACCTTATAATGGAGGAATAGAAGTAGTGTGCCATACTCTTCATGAGTACAGGTGGTATGCTTATCGCCCTCTTAGGCCGTTATGTGTCTATGTGAAGTGAAACAGCTGGGAGTCTAATGCATGACCAATTGTCCACATGTCTAATATCCTAATTACCACACTACAATAACAGAGCAGTGCACGAGGCTAAGGATTCTTTACAATGATTGTTATAAGTATCACTAACCACAGAATCAACCTGCTAAAAGCCGACTGCTCACTGGAACCAATAGCAGGTACCTGTTGCAGTGTATCAAAATCCCATATCCTGATAGTGCGATCATCTGACACTGTGGCGATGTGACGTCGTTGTGGGTCAACTGACGCTGACAGAACGTCACCAACATGTGACCTCATGACTGTCGTATAGTTGCGAGTTGATATGTCTAGGATTCCAACATTGCCCTGTAAACAGTTAATACACTATCATCATCAATATCACCAACATTATCTACACACTGTATTAACCAACTAATTAAAAATGTGAAACTTAAGAGTTGTTACTGGTTAGTTTTGAAAAATTACTGTGTCCCATTAACGAAATGAAAAATAAGCACATATGCTGCATAATTAAATCAGATTAAAAAAATCAAAATCAAATGGTTTATTAGGTATAGCAGCACTGATGCTAGATTACAACAATATAGAGGTAATGTGTTTACAACTAATAACATTACGAGTACGTCGAGTAGCGTCAGTTGACAACACAACAGCAGTGACAAAAGTAACAAACATTTACACTAAAATACAGAAACATGGATTTAAAACAACGGAAAATAAATTCTGATAAAAAAGTTGCAGTTCCATACAGTGCACGTTGCTGCAAGGACCCGAAGACAATCTATTGAGATGTCAACTGCAGTGACAGGCCCATCATGCTGCGCTTCCAAGAGAACGTGCTTGAAGTCAAGTGGCCACAGACGAACATAACCATCATCAGAACCAGTGACGCAGAAAGACTCATTCACACACATGCACTGCAGTGACAGACCTGCTCACAAAACATACACGTATATCAATTATCTGACATGTGCAGGCTTAACAGATGCCAAACTATGATGATTCTCAGAGATATAAAAAATAACTTACCAATACATCTCAAGTATGTCAGAAATCCACGTAATAACAGTCATAGCAACAAACTCAAGAGGCCAAGAACATATGCCACAGCATTCCACATGTCAGTGATTCCACAGTCACAGCCCAAAGACACCATGTAGAAAATTGGCAATAATGGGTTATTTCAAACTCACAACTGCAAATCAAAATAAGCACATTGCGACAAAAGCAATATTTAGCAGCGGTAACAGTATTAATGTGAAGAATAACGACAGAAACCAGTAACAGTATTAATAATTATATTTTCACTACCAGGCCAATATCAGATTGCTCACAATCTCCCCATACCTCTCAGTTTGTCATCCACGACCAAAATACTCCAACACATCAAATCAATCAACTCGTGTCAGTAGAAATTAAATTCTACTTATCTAGAGAATGTGCACCAGAGACCAGATTTTGGCCACTATGCCCCAAGGGCTATAAATACCCCAAAGGCCTATGGGGTATCACAAGATACAATACAATACAATACAATACAATATAAAACTTGTAATGCGCCATATGTAACTAGAAAGTTATTCGTAGGCGCGGGGATGACATGTGACTAGGTAGCACAGGCAATGTTGAAAAGATGAGTCTTAAGTTTACGTTTAAAAACATTAACAGAGTCGCAAGCTCGAATGTCAAGAGAGCATGGGTGCCTAAGGGGAGGGAAATGCAATAGGTATGAATACCCCAATTAACAATCCTTGATTTAGAGTATTCAGAGCAAGATGTATGACCTACCACTGCTAATAGTTGCTGGTTGTTTTTCACTCATGCCGTGGGTAGATCGAACACCATCACTGACAGCATGAAGTCGTCTCACGTGGCGCACAGCAACCTTCCGATAGTCCACCTCAAGTATGTGTCCCGACTTGCTACATGCATACCTACATTGATCACAGAGACAACAGAACACTTCTTTCACATATCCTCACTCACTACAAGATTATAATCATACACCACTTTAGTAATTTGTACTATTCTTATCTACAGATGAAAATGCAACAGGTAATAATTCACTGAGTGTTGTTTTATACCTGGGAATGGCTCCCTGCACTTTAATTTTGTTACTTATCATTAATTATCGTTAATGAAAAACAAATTTCACAACAGACACCGAAAATTCTGAAATGACTTGGTAACCATTTTAAAGCATTTTAAGATTTTTTGTTTCTCAAAACCTTGCAATGCTTTGTTATGAACAGCTTGCAACTCCTTCTGGACTTCCTTCTTTAACAAATCATACACATCATCAATACTCTGACAGACAATTACAACACAGTAATCTGTATTACTATTTATTTCCAACTTTTGGCAGCTGTCACTAAGCCGAAATGAGGAACATCGCCGTCACCTTCACTCCAAGCACATTTTACATAGTCTAACACTCATTTTCATGCCTACCGTAAAAATCTGAATATAATACCCATATTTGTATAATACGCACCCCAATCTTTGAAGGACGAACCATGGGAAAATGTTAGTTTATCTGTATAACATGCACCTGTTCTACCCCACCTAATACAAACTTGTTCACTGGCGCATATAGAAGGCTGCCGCCGCCGCATATGGTTCATTCCTATATACATGTACATACACAGCACGGGGAGAGGAGGAACCTGGGAGTAGTAAGGGAGAGGGAGAACAGCAGATGACAGGGTGATTAAGCAGACCTCCATCCACCCCGCCGGGCTGGGTGCCCGGTAAGCGTCTGTCCATCCAGGCTACTGCTAATGACCTGGGATTCCAAGAACTGGCAGCTGGTCTCATGCCCGTATGCAAGAGTTAATAATGCAGTGAGTGGGACAGTGTTGGTGAGTAGACTAAAACCCCATTCACACTGCATACAACGGCAACATTGTAATCGAGCACCTTGATTTCTAGGCAGCATTCACATACAATGCGTCGTCGTACGTGGACGGACGCAACATGCCACACAAATCAATTTGTGCCGGTATGTTGCGCTGCGCCGGTGACATAATGATTGATTGAGTAAGGCTTAACGTCCCACCAACACAATATAGGTCATATGGGGACGGGTTTTTACGGGTCAAATAACCCAACCAACAGTGTCAAAGCACTGAAGGAACACACACAAAACAAAATGAAATACAACAAAACACCAAAATACATCTAAACTAAGGACTACAGATAACACAAACAAAATAAACTAAAACCAGGTTCGGTCGCCTCTTACGACCTCCGGCCTGGAAACAGAGTGGGACTATTCTGGTAGAAAGGGAAGGGATGGACAAAATAAGAAAATAGGTAAAGCCAATGAAAGAAAGGAAAAAGTAAAAGGGGAAAAGATGAGGAAGTAAATGGACAAGGGGGAAGAGGGGTGCCCCGGCCCCACACGGGGCACCGGTGACATAATAAATTACAGTAAGTAGCATACAATATTAGCATCTGCAGTGTCCTGCGTCGACGTACGCGACTTACGTCGCCGTACGTTGCTGCACGCGGACTCACCTTATGTCCATGTGTGTGCGTGCAGAATACGTCGACGTATGGCGCCATACACAGTGTGAACGGGGCTTAACGACCACCGACGACGGCAGCACGTCTATTCAAATGACCGTCCTTGAGATAATTATCGCCATTCTACATCGTTTGTCCAACGGACGCCATGTTGGCCACCACGCGTAATGCAACGTAATGACTGTCTGATGAGAAAAACTGACTTTAAAAATTAGCATTTTTTAGTTTGCATGTATTATAAGCACTCCGACTATCAGACCTCAATTATGGTAACAAGAAGCTCAGCTATCGCAGAGAAACCGCGCTGCAGCCTGTTTAAACCTTGGTAAAAATATAAGTGCGAAAAGCGTGCATCTAACATTGCTCTATGTTACGGCGTTAACATCGACGAATCATCATTTTAC
>Ga0209562_1000763_pt1 | contig 11475 bp, 9 predicted proteins | sample WorMetvacBELIZE2_FD_187399 | JGI IMG/M metagenome (GOLD analysis project Ga0209562, IMG submission 187399) | Marine gutless worms symbiont microbial communities from Max Planck institute for Marine Microbiology, Germany - Olavius vacuus BELIZE.2... | ecosystem: Host-associated > Annelida >...
CGCACGATCGTATCTTCATTCGTCTGGACACAATACCGGAACGTGACGGAAGGACGGACAGACGGACAGAATCCCTCTAGCTAGTACAGCGCTCTGCATTGCGAGCAATGCGGACGCGCTGTAAAAATCAAAGAATTAATGAAGTAAAACAACACAATCAAACAAAACACACATTTAATACAGCAAATTATAAGGCAAATATAAAAAATGTGCTGGTAAAATGTAACTGTGCAAACATATGTGGACACTGGTTTCAGCAGAAAGACCATAACATCTCTCATAGTTTCACTGATGCTGTGTCTACTGTCTACTTTCACAAACACTGAACTGATCAGTGATGTCATCAGCTACAAACAGTTCCAGACCGCTGCAGGCCACAGCGGCAAGGAGGAGATGTGGCCGTTTGCAATAGTGAACAATAAACAGTTTTTCAGTTTGCAGATCTTCATGATCCAGAAGTGGATGATTCCGATATTTAATGGCATCGTCGTTGTTTACAGATACATCTTTGGTAAAATTTTCATAAAGATCTGATCAGTAGTTTTTATGTAAAAGTTATAATAGACATAGAGACCAAATGACCTGTGAGGAAGTAATAGCCGACGCACGACTTGTATTATTAGACGACATATTGCAGTATCAGAGATACAAGGTTTTCCTTAGCTGAAATAAGCCTAATACCCAAGCACATCAGTAATGATACCAATCACATATGTAATTTTCAACAGCCAATCACCACAACTATGGCACTCCAGGAAGTCAGCAAGCAATGTTGAGCTTACAGAGGTTGACACATTTTGTTGTTTTTGTTCAGCACCATTGTCAATGATGACCTCAGCTCCAGACTCAGCATAGCTACTGTTGCATTTTGCAGGTTAAGCAAACATTCATGGAGCAATTATGGCATCACCATTGCAACCAAAGTGTCTGTCTGCTAAGGCTATTAGCCAGTTGCCTAAATTATGCGTGAAAATTACACGTCCTGATAGCTGATTGGTCTGTTGCCCATTTCGGTGTCATCATGAATGACGTCATGAATGACAACATGGCGGCCTTTGCCCATGTCGGCGCTCATTTGGGTGCGCTTTTATTGGACCAGATTTTTAGACTACAATGTACCGTTCGACAATATACCACTCTAATTTATCTGATCAATCTGCTCGGGAAATTAGTGTTAGGATTAGGGTTAGACTCAGAGTTGCATTATTTTAGTATTTTTACGGAGAATAAGAAAAATGAGCACTTTATCTTCTGCGAATGTCACGACGTTAACCTCGTACTAAAAGAACGCACCCACATGCGTCTATGCATCAGTATGCTAATTTTCACGCATAATTTAGGCAACTGGCTAATTATACTGACAACCCTCTTACATGACTATAAAGGACAGACCGGCATCATATCCCAAACATAGACTAGTATCACATGCAGTGTCTTAGGAAAACTGAATATCAAGTGGTAAGAACATGTATAAAACACACGACACCAATGAACTCAAAATCTGCAATATCAGTGGAATAGGCACACATCTGCAGACTGCACAACTTCAAACAGTGTGGTCATGTTACTTGTATGACACACATTCCTAAGCAGACATTCTAGGGACAACTCCATCATGGCTCCTGTCCTGGTGGGCAGTAAAAACTATGGCTTTTAACAATTAAAACGTTTTTACCTGTTAACTTGATAAAAATTAACAATTAATTAATCATTAATTAACAGCCAAGCATTACAAGGAAACTGTTTTTTTTGTTAATCAGTTAACAGCTCTAATAAGATACAATCAGTGAGTCATTTAGTCCCTAGAATAAATGTCGATGGGCTCTGGAGAGAGATGCTTGTCGTTTGCTAACTACACTGTGTCTGGAAAAAAGTAAACCCAGGACAATGTATGATGGAAATGCTAAATCTCAGAATTATGAACAGCTTATTCTGAATATGTCTGTGAAAAAAACACAGAATTTTGTTCTAAAATATTGTTTGACAGCAGAGTTATTAATTTTCAAATATCACTGACAGAATATCTTGGTTTCAAACACAGCATTTCTTTCAAGTCTTTGTGGATGACATCAGACACCGTCAACCTTGGGATTTCTACTTCGCATCCTAACTGGTGAACAGTTTGATGAGTTCCAGGCTGATCTTCCTGGCTTAACAGAGTTAACAATAACTGTTCAACACAACAAAGTTCTCACTCATTCTGACTGTCTGCCTCCATTCGCTGCCATGCTTTTGCTCACTGGTGCCGCCTATGTCAATTTTTCGAAACAAGTTCTTGAAGCCTGACATTGTTCACAACTTGTTAGGAAATTCTGCGATAAATTTTTTCAGCACCGTATCCTTTCTCCTGCGTCAGCAATTTAATCAAAATATGACCTTCTTAAATACCACGTTTATTGTTTACATTTATTGCGTCACCACAACGTCACTTCCAGATCAGTGGCTGCAGTTAGTAATGCTGTATTGGACAGCTATGATATTCTGTCATGGATATTTGAAGATTAATAACCCTGCTGTCAAACAATATTTCAGAACCAAATTTTCTGGTTCTTTCACAGATATAGTCAGAACCATCTGCACAGAATTCTGTCAAGATCTGTTGAGATTTGGCATTTCTATCGTACATTGCCTCGGGGGTTACTTTTTTCCTGGACACAGTGCAACATCCACCACAGCACAACACGTGGATGTGTAAAATGACCAGAATCAGTGACTGGCATCAGACACTAGCTGGCATTTGTCATAGCAGTGTCAGGCCTTGCAATGTCTTGAACATGAGCACAGTGAGCATGAATTCAACTCAGCATCGGATTGGAAGACAGTGCATTCCCTCAGGATGGGTGAACTGAACGCCAACCAATCTCGCTGCTGCATTCTGTACTGACTGCAGTCGCTGACACAAATTATCGGTGATGCTGTACAGTGCTGAGACGCAGCAGTTCAGGCTACACGAGACAAATGCCTGCACCAGCATCTTTGCAGCATCTTCCAACAGTGACTGCAGTCAGATTGTCAGTCTTGGTCAGGATACAAAAAAGGCCCGACTCTAAAACCATGCTAGAAGTCAATGTGTCCTGTTACATCAAATACCCATATATAATGCTAGATTGTGTTGTTAAAAATGTCTACACATAGTCAAGAACACATACAGACAAAAATGCCATGCTTTTGCATTACAACATTTGCAATATTTTTCATAACAGCTATTTTTCTCAGCTACAACATGACAACCAGCATATGTTGATCCATATGCATAGGTTGATCTTTACAGTAAACGAGTATATGTTAACAAAAATCAATAATAATAAATAATCTTACCCATCACGATCTCTAAGTCGACATCATCATCATCATCTCCATCATCACTGTCAAAAACAGTTGTTAGGTTACCACATACTGGCAGCTCTGAAGAGCCATTCATACAGCACTGGCCACTACTGCCATTAGCTACTGTCCGCTCATCACTGTCCAACGTGTCCATATCAGAGCCCTGTTCAGGTAACGTATCTCCATCAGTTCCTGACTGCATTTCACCGTTGTGTGGCATGATATTTTTGTCCGTGGAACTGGCTGACAGATTGAGTGGGGTGCCATTAGTGAGTCGATCAGCGTCAGTGGTGAGCAGTGTCTGTGAAGATGTCATCAGTCGTCGCGACGTGTCGCTTGACCGATGTGTACCGTTGCTCACTGCAGTAAGTGGTGAGTCGCCGGCACAACCCGGCTGTGTAGATGACAGCACATGCAGTGTGTGTCGTGCACACGGCAAAGAACAATCAACAGGCACCGACTCGCCTTCTGTTCCATTTACAATCTCAATAAACTGGCGACATCTCAGCATAAACAGTAGCTCCAGATTATTATCAAGCAAGTCTGGATAGAACTGCTGTGTCGTGCTGATAGCTTCACCAAGTTGACCATCAAGCACCAATGACTGAATCTCTGCAAATACACAACATTTACATACAGTTGTCTCGAGGTAAGAGGGGAGATTATCAGAACTGTTCTGTGTTGTATTGTGTACTGAAGCTGTGCACAGTCATAAGCACACTTAGACGAGCAGTTCTTACAGTTCTCTGGATTGGCTTTTGTCACACTGGGCCATTTAATTGTGCGTAAATTGATTTATTTGTGTTTATCGGTGTATTTTGTGTTTTTGTTTCATACTGTATAGTTGTCATAGTATTGTGAGCATAGTGGGGTGGACCTGACGGGATTGAAGCCTAATCCTTAGGACCTATCTTCCTTCAGTGCTTTGACACCGTTGGTTTGGTCATTTGACCCGTAAAAACCGTCCCCGATATGACCTATAATGTGTTTGGTGGGACATTAAACCTTACTAACGAACTAACATACAGTTGAGTCAATATGTAGCAGAACCTCCAAAAATTGCTAGAAACTGTTTCACTACTGACTACTAGGGGTCCAAATGACGTCATAAAATATGACCACCAATGCCCCAAAGTACATACAAAAACTGACAAAAATTAACGAGAATGGCAGGAAGATCTAATTCAACTCCAACAAAAACCTACAGCAGTGTGTAACAAAGTGTATGCTTGGCCATAAAACCTGCTACATTGTGACATCACTTCCAAGATTGTTGGTACTGGCTGTAACAAGACGAGAGAGAGACGCAGTATTACAAAGCTGTGCCTGGTGTAATGCTACAGCTACAGCCGAGATAAAAAACCAGCTCTAAAGTAATGAATGTTCATTGGAAATCCCAGAGATGCTCTTCACACACTGAGATTGAGTATTTTCTGCAAAGAATGGAGTAGAATCAAAAGACTCGTCTACAACTACAATGTAGGAAATCAATGGATCTACTCGAGGCCACATTTGTTCTTCTAGTCAGTATTCTCACATCAGATGGACTCTGTGCAGTTAGTTTCCTAATAAAACAGTCATCTAACAAGGCTTAATTTGTCCAAGTCAAGGCAATACTCAAGGCTCAAGTTGCAAGACCAAGACAAGGCAAAGCATTTCTATTTTCCGATGAGACAATGTGAGCCAAGGCTTGGAAAATGCAAGGCTATTTACAGTTATCACTGTTTGTACCGGAAATACAGCTACATGTATCGTAGAAATGACTACTTCAGTGTCAGCAGCAAATATGTAAGCAGCCTTTATCACATGGTCCCTAACAATGTTATCACTTGGAATCACTGGGTGCAATCTTTCTGATGCACACAATTTGATCCAGAGACCAAGGCATAGCATGAGGTTCAGCACTAAGGCAAGGCAAGGCATGAAATGGTCAAGACAAGGTCAAAAGCTTTCCAAGAATTGCCTTGAAGTGCTTGAAGCCAATGCTATTAAGCTTCATGGCAACATCACTGTATTAAAAAGCATGTATTTAAGCCATCATGATAAGGCCATTCTGTTTTGACTTCAACTAAACATGTGCACATTTTTATTCACAATCAGAAATTTTTTGCTAAATTTAGAGTCAGCAGCACATACAGTTTCCTACAGCATGAAGGAAACTTTTTCCCAATTTAGGACAACTGAAGCCGTTTTACTGCACATGCACAAAAGTTGCCATATTTCTACTTTTGGTTGAAAATCTGACGTCAGATTTGACTCCACATACCCTACATCCTATTAAAATAATTATCTTGGCAATCATCTACGACAACTGAGGTCACTGTCAGTTTTTGTCATTTTTTTCTACATAATCTGTGCATTGGTGGTCATCTTTTTATGACATCATATATGGACACTTTATCATAACTAGATTTGGTAAAATTTTACAATACTGTTCTCCGCATATTGTACAATACTCTAAAAACAATATGTAGCAACTTCTTTAGAGTTTGGCTATTTTCACATTTTGAGTCATACCAGAATGCAGGATCGTAGACATACACTGGCCAGACACAGACAGGATATTGAACAAAGCACTGTGGAAGACAACTGGTGAAAACCAGTGCTGCAGCAGCTAAGAAGATGGAACTGGTTTAGTCACACACAAGAAGTGACGACAGCATCGACAAGCAGGTGCTACAGTGGCCATCACAAGGCACTGGAGATGACAGCGACCCAGAAACAACTGGAAGAGATATCAAACAAGACATGTGGACAGCGGGCTTCAGGTGCCTATGCTCCACTGGGAGCGACAAGGCACAATCCAACTAATACTGCATTTTCAAGCTGCGAACATAGAGAGAACAAAGAAATAAAAATTCACAACTCTGCAAATAATAATATAAGACATCGTTGATGATGCGCAGTATGCGGCCACGGTAACAGTCGTATGTGACTTATGCAGACAATGTTCATGCTACAATCAATAAATAATGCTGCTTTCATCTGTTGCACACAGTCTCATCAACAAATCACATACTTTGTCTGTTCTGAATTGATGCTAGTTCTTCTTCACACGACTGGCCAGTACTACGAAGAAAAGCATCAGCTGTGGCACAGTAGCCGTGATGAACCAGATATGTTGAAACAATGCTACAAAACAAGTGACACAGAAAATGCAGGTATTTGAAAATGTTTGTAAAGTAACAAAATTATGGGCTGCCACTTTTGAAACACATCTTTGGCCCAAGACTGCATGACGCTTACAAATTTTCAACTACAGCACACACCACTAACCCAATCTGTTTACAGACTGAAATGCAGATAGTTCCAAGTATAGTGCTGCATAAAAAACTGGCCAACAGTGTAAAGTACGCTACACTATATCCTTACACTTATTAGATTTTCTACATTATATTACTGTTAATGCATGCACTTTAATGTAAATGTTCTATGAAATATTTAAATTTTAATTATGGCAAAATTATTGCAAGAACTGTTTATTGCAAACATGTTCTATGTAAGTTTCTTTTAGTTTATGGTACACAAAAACAGATGTAGTTTACTGCTGCAATGAATATGTACGTTTTATCAGTACTAATACTAAAGTGGCGCTGGAAGCTGTGGTCCTTTTGTGACATGACGCGGACAACAAGCCACATTTGTCTGCTAACAACATAAGCAAATATGACAACGTGATAAGCAGTATATACAGGACACTATTACAAAGCACTGAGCTAGGCACTGGTTAGATAGCACGTACCTCTGCAATGCTAACTGCCATTCGCCAGTTCTGTTACAAACATTAAAGTTCTCAACAGCGTCGCGAGTCTTCTCTCGACATTCCTACAAGCAGAACACGTTGCTGTAACGCTGTCAACCATAACAGTAATTTTCAATATGACTAGTCTACAATGGTCAGAATCAGGGCAGCTACGATGGGCCTTTGCGTACAATCTCTGTACCTTGCGACATATAACAGCCGATTCTGGAGGTGCATCTTTCTACACGATCGATTACACTGCTACAGGCAAAATCATCAGAAGGGTACGTCATGCACTGAGATTAAGAGCAATCTTTCAGAGTACAAGCTCAAAAAATTCCTGGATCCAGATCAAGACCATACCCAAATTCAACAAACTGTTTCTTGCTCCAAGGCCCATTCTTTCCCAAAAAAAATTCGTCAGAATTTAGAACTAAGAATTAGAATAATACATTTTGAATAATCCTGCTAACAGAATAAAGTGTTAAAGATTAAGAAAAAAATTAATTAATTAATTAATTAATTAAAATTAATTAATCTAGCATCATACCAACTAGAATAAATGGCAAAAACCTGAATGTAATTTTCTATGTCATATACGAATGGTCTTTGTCCAAAGTTTGCTTCCACTATTTCGCCAGGTGTTTGAAGGCCAATTGTTGGATACAACTTTGACTGCACACAACACATCGTACATTCGTACTTGTTCACTTTACACAAACAATTACACAGTGGAAGGTGACATAGCAATAAGCTGACAAGATGATTTATGTTATTTTCACATGTAAAATGTGAAACAGTATCAGCACAGTTGTTAAATTCCCAACGACAGCTAGAGTAATATGATCGTTGCACTTAATCTGCCACAGTTTTTATTCATTTGTATTGTGACAATGTGGTGCAGACTGCTTTGTTTACACAACACTGTAAATGAAAACATGCCACTGTATAAATATAACAACCAGCATGTGTTATATGTTTACTATAAGTGCTTCAAGCAAAAATTTTACAAGTATATGTACCTGTCACAATGCAACAAACTGAAAACTAAAACTTACGAACGTTTTTGCAGAAACGTAAAGAAATCAAAACTTCAATTAAACTGTACATGTTCTCATCATGAATTTTTACTTGTTTGCTGTTACTTTTAAGACAACTTGAACCTGCAATATGTACATCACATTATTTTTAGCATTTTATCGAAATCGGAAAAGCTGTACTTATCAACTTACTGCTCTGGCCACTTCAAGTATCAAACAGACTGCAGCTTTTACCATGACAACAACTGCAAGTTCTCAGAAACGACTTAGGTGAAGTTGCACCAACATTAGATAAATTCATCAGTTAATTAACCTCTCGTTACATTTAACCTCTGATTAAATCATTACTGCAATACATCAAACAATCTGAACTGGTTAACTAACTACGTGTTGACCCAACCCAGCTTTTGGCTGATAAGTCTGCCGTGACACAATGCCACTGATGAAGTTTGCTGGCATAAACACTGTGAATTATAAACAGTGCTAGTGCTACCCGCATCATAGCCACGTCATCAGTAGTAACGTAAGTTAAGAAGCTCATATATGAAAGACTACTTCAAACAGGTTAGTTCCTGGCAATACATCTCACGTGTCAGTGCCACTGCAGTCAGTTAAAATCAGTAAACAAATACCAGTCAGTTTTGCTGGCCATTTTTAATCTCATAACCTGTGATTAATGGCATTAATCGAGTATTAATCGTTGGTTACTCACTAACTAGCACAGGTGCAACTAGCTCTGTTTTACTACAAATTTTTGACGATTATTCATATTATGAAAATCTGTTAACCTATGTATAAATAACAGTCAACAGCTACTGAAATTTTTTACAACGCATTTGTGGTCTGTCAAGAGTTTTGATTAAAAAAAACAGTGGCAACAATTAACAAAGTTGGTAGCAGTCAACATAAGACTACATGCAGGATTGACAGCATCAACTGCAATGAAAACTTGATATGCTCCCAGAACAAAAGTACTTCACAGACATACCAGTGGCATGCATGGAACGTACAACAGCCGAAGAACAAAGGTTCTGCTTCATTTCAGTTTGTCAAACTTGCCAATACATACTCCCTAATTGAGGATTTCGTCGAGTTAAATGTTAGTCTACACTTAAGCTACACTTGCAGTTAAGCCTAGACTTGCAGCAAATCATTGTGGACTAGCAGAATGGCTTCCTCACCCGTTAGTCTAAAACAATAAGCACGTTATGTGACTCTGTGTTGTTAAACTAGTCTATGACAAATGTAAAATTCGTACCGGAAGATCTCGAAATGCGATGCCTACAAAACAAGACATTACACACACGTTCACACATGTACTACGTTATCTAGCAATAAAGACCGACAGCCATGGGGAATGCAGTGGCAGAAGCGTAGAAAAACGCACAGCACGGGGCGGAGCCCATATGACACCAGAGCCCATATGATACCCGCAGGTGGAAGACAGCCTATGGCAACTTCCGTATGTATGATTGACGTCGCACAGTGGCATACATATTGTGCATGCAACTAGTTAAAGTACTTTTCGTCTTGCAACAACACATAGCTGGTGTAATGTTGTCAATAGTTTTGTGCATGTGAATAAGTATACTAAACACTCGTGCCTCAGATGCCTATGTATAGAAGAGATTCACACATTTCACGCATTTCCTGAACTGAACAGTAGACTAATGCTAAGATAAACGCACAGCGTACAACTCTACACATAATTTATTATACTTTTAATACTAGAAGCACCAAATGCATCAGGTGATGCCACAATCAACTGTTAAAAGCTGTACTGCTGTAGAGGTTTAATGCATGTCATTGACATTCCATAACTTTGTTAGTTACCGGGTATGCCCAGATATTTAGATAGTGGCTGAATTAATAGAACCTGTGCCATTAGTAGGTAAATGCTGTAGATGTCCAGCCATACCGTACACTGTATAATATAATATGAACCACCGTAGAAATCACCTAGATTGATGCCATTCTTAGTGTAGAAGCAAACGTTGTCAACAAGATTAAGGCAGCAACCGATGACGTCACCAGTTGTGAATGTCGGCCCATAGGGCTGAGCTGGGCCAGAAGAACAAAATGAGTTGCCATCATCACCATGGTAACCATAAGAGCACTTGTCCCAACCTACATCACAGAGCTGCATTAATGCAATTTTCTATTTGTCTGTTTGACTGGACGTAAAAACCAATATGCTAGTACTACACCGTCACACTACAAGGCGAGCTGTAACATTAAAACATAACTATACATCACTAACAACATCAATCACAAATTACAGGTACATATGAAGAGCATTACAGTGAACTAAATGTAGACTATAGATGATAGCTGGAGAATGATCAACATGTTTATCATTCATAAAAACAGACAATGTAGTGTGCTGCATTTTGACAACTGAATAATGAATGAAGTAACTATCTATATATCGATCTAAGGACCCATTCTCAGACCACAGGTTGGAAACCCGTTTTAATCAAAATTAGCGAGTAATTAATTTGTAATTTTTGCTACATGAACTAATAAATTTTTTTTAAATCATCGACAGCCCTATTAAAAACTAATCACACTATCTTACTGATGTGCCTACTTTCTTACATACAGCACACAATGACAACAATATTACCCGGCAGTCTACTGACGCTGACAGTTTTAGATGATAAACCAATTCCCATGTACCTGCACACAGAGATGACAAATGTTAAAAAGCAATCAACAAAACTCAAGTACCATATATACTAGCGTATAAGCCGACAAAAATAATTTTGAGAGAATTTTAATGATAAAGCTCTGGGGGTCGGCTTATATGCAGGTCATGCCACACAGCCATACTTTAACAGCCAGAGTCACCACTGCATGGACCATTAGTAGGCCACTAGGCCTTTGTGTAGGCATGGGAGCATGTGCGGTGGGCAGTGGGACCACACACAGACTGCTGCTGCAAACCAGTTAAGTCATCCACTGTAACTTGACACCACTCCAACACTCACACCACACACAAGCTGTCAGGTGCCACACTGTCACATGCACGCTTGCTGTAGTCATTGTTGTAAACTCGTTACTCAACGCACAGATCTAGGTTACTTGTTCGTCACTGATTTTTGTTACCAGCTTATACGCCAGTCACTATTTTTAGCCACATTTTCGGTCGCAGGAATGGTTGTCGGGCTGTATGCGGGACGGCTTATATGCGGGTATACACAGTATATGGGAATACATACCACACACACGTGCACATGCATGTACACACTGAACCATAAAAAAACGTGACATTTTATTTTTGACTATAACTTTGGCGAAACTTAACCGATTTTTATAGTTTTTATGTCATTTTAATCATGAATAAATTCTACATGCAACTATAAT
>Ga0209562_1000764_pt1 | contig 11462 bp, 5 predicted proteins | sample WorMetvacBELIZE2_FD_187399 | JGI IMG/M metagenome (GOLD analysis project Ga0209562, IMG submission 187399) | Marine gutless worms symbiont microbial communities from Max Planck institute for Marine Microbiology, Germany - Olavius vacuus BELIZE.2... | ecosystem: Host-associated > Annelida >...
ATAATTGTAAAAAAACTTAGCAGTTTACAATGCCTTTTAAGGACGACATCTGCCATCTCGCAGGTGTAAAACAGCAAATATGACAAAAGATGATATTACTTCGCAGCACAGTGACATTAAGGCGATGTGCTGCACAAGTAATATCATCTTTTGTCATATTTGCTGTTTTACACCTGCGAGATGGCAGATGTCGTCCTTAAAAGGCATTGTAAACTGCTAAGTTTTTTTACAATTATCTCGGTTAACGTTGCCAATGACTACAGGGTCCAGCTCCAGCCTCAGCCTCCAGCTGACTCCTTTTTGTTGCAGGTCCTTATGAAACGTTAACAAACAGGTCGGTCTTTTTCCATCATCACGGCATCAGTCTGTGTCCAGTCAGTATATTGCACAGCGAGCCTCGGCGTTCTGATGCCGCCGGGATAATATGTCCTGTCTGCTATTGTACTCGCCTGTGTTCAGTCCGTGTTAGTATTTCTGCATCATGTACTTCATCTTCCCATGTAACTCCAATAATAATCTTTCGTAAGTTCAGTTGATGAAATTATTTTTATTACGTCCAGCTTTTGTATCTTGCTCGTGCTTTTCGATGTCTATAAGTGGCGTATATAATGTCTGTCGACGCGACCGCAGCTGTGTATGAAATTTGGTATTCAGCGAATACATCGTTGAACAGTCTTGAAGACTGCTGTCGCTTTTGCTAACGGAGTACCATATCTTTGTATTCACTTCAATGTCTCTCAACGTTGCGTTTACAGCGCCTTATAAATATTAGATTAGATCAGTTACTTGACTTCACTAACTAACTTACGATCCACATTAAACGAGTTACACCTCAGTCAAACGACCATGTGGTAATCGTTCCATCGCGCCGACTTTTTAGGTATGCCAACCACGTTATTAATGAACTATTAATAATGGCCGCCCATGCGTACGCATAGAAAGCCATTACTTAGGCTGAGTACCGGTATGAAAAATTGACAAAAATTGACGCAGAAATTTCGCCCATCTCTCTCCTTATTTTTACAGCGGGGGGGGGGTGAAAAGTGCGAAGTTTGGCCTCGATTTTCGACCCTTTGCAGTCGCCTTTTTTGAGTCGCCCTCGATCGTCTCGAAACGGAGCAATATGTATCTGACATGTAAAATAAACATGGGCCTACCCGGTATGTCCTCCCCAAATTTGGTTCAACTTTTGAAACTATAGGCTCACTGGTCCCGACCCCGAAAAACGGGACGGGAAAATTGGTTAAATCATTAATAACACCGCCATGCATTGATTTTGCTGAAATTACGTGTGGGTGCATTGACCACCTCGCTGCGATAGATGTTTGTAACTTTTCTTCACGTGTTATACGCGGCAAGCATGAAATACTACAAGCGTACAATGAGCACAGGCCCACTGGGCCGGGACGGTGATCTCTGCAGCCCTCAACTTACACTGCGAGATCGAAGAGGCTAGTAGTATATCGCGTCATGTGCCTGTTTACTCCCAAACCGTGTCTACCACGGAGAGATGCCCTAGGGGCACAGTTCACTAGTGGGCACTCACACACCGAGATGGTACAGAACCTGGGCACTGGAGACGATGTTGGTGACGTGACTATTTGCGGTCAGACTGTTGAAGGCGTGTCCAAGTTCCAAGTTTGTCTACCTCGGGTCCCAGCAGTCATCCATGGGCACATGCACAGAGGAGGTTCTCAGACGAATCGACATCGCTTCTTCGGCCACGAATTCGATGCAAAGAGTCTGGAGACATCAAAGGCTCTCCACCAAGACTAAATTCCGCCTGTACCAAGTCTGCATCCTGTCCATCCTCCTGTATGGCTCAGAGTGTTGGACATTGCCACAGGAGGACCTTCGGCGTCTGGAAGCCTTCCATACCCGCTCTCATCGTCAGATACTGGGACTCCAGTGGTTCCATCTCGTCAGCAATGACGAAGTTTTGAATACCTCTGTACTCCCTCATATACAGGAGATAATCGACAGGAGGCGGCTGCAGTTGTTTGGCCATGTTGTAAGGCTGGAGAGTAACGTCCCGGAACATCGAGCCCTGTGGCAAGCCATCTGTGTGAGAGGGAACATCCGTCCAGACTCACGCTGGCGTAGACCACGCGGTCGTCCACGTCAGACGTGGCTCCACCACATTGCAGACGGCTCCCCATTTGGCATCAAAACGGAATTGCACAGGGCTGCCAATCGTGGTCACGGGGAGTCAACGCGACGGACCTCTGCTGTCTGCGCGATCTAATGAATGAATACATTATGCTTTAGGCCTACCCGACCATCCAAGTACTAACCTGGTCTGTCGTACAGCAACTACGTTGATCAATTCCAACGCATGATCACTAACCAAACTTACCGGTTTGACCTCCCACTTCAGCAAACTACTCATGACTGAAATAATAGGAATTTTAAGGCGCGAAATGTGATCAACCACAACTGAATCTGCGGCGTGGGTCAGCACTGGTATGGTATGGATGAACTATGTAACAATTAGCGCATAGGCTGTGAACCTCCGCTAGTCGTGACGCAAATTGGGATAAGGAAATGTTCGGAAAGTGAAAACGTCCTGGGCGAATTGTCTTGTAGGGATTTTTTGGCGGGAAAATGTCTGAGCAAATGACGGGGGAGGAAATGTTTGGGGGAATGTCTGGTGGCCTCAGGGGTATGTACAGATCCAATGCAGGTTTTAAAGTCTCAACACGTAGCGGTTATAATTCGTGCCAGCCTCGTTAACACACACAGAGAGACAGCTGTTTACCGGCTGTACTATTAGCTCAGCCAGAAAGGTGTTTTCAGATGACGGTTAGCTGTCTCTGCCAGTGAACCATAATTTTAATTTATAACATGGGCTTTTAAAGCATTCTGCTCAATAACGATAATGTTAATTCAATGTTTTATTTGTGACTGTGGCAAATAAGTAAACACAAGCTGTTAACAAGACTTGTATTGCAGACACAAAATTTTAACTGATTCTTTGCATCAGCCATCAAAGCGTACAGAAAGCACAAAGTATGAATGTCATATGACGACTGTACAAGTATTACTGCAGACACGGCAGGCAAGAAAATGTGTGGCTAGCACGATGCCTCGACATGCCAACAACGATAAACCACCAGTTCCAAAACTTGAATACGAATGGTGGTATCACCCACACATTCTTACATGTAGGTAGTTATACAACGAAGATCAAAGGTCACATTATCGCATGCAGCATACTTATCAGTTTCATCGGCCAAATACAAATGTATAAGTCATTGTACGAGACGTATTACAGGCCAAGTACCACTAACGACATTTCTAGAGCTCTCTTGTAATTTATGAACCTCAGATGCGGCACAGTGTCAGTGGCGCCACAGTGATGGCCAGAAACCGACAACGATCCAACTAAGATGATGCCAGTCGACGCTATTTATCAGCGCATTGCATGACTTCATTAAAATGACGACTATCACGACAAGAATCACACTGACGATAATTTTCACAATAAATTAAACCACAAAATGTAAGTACATCGGCAACAGTAACTCACAGCCGAGTATCAACAAACATCGACACCCACAGCAGCTATGAGACAATGCATTTAAAAAAACTCAAACAGAAAAGCAAGCTGCCATACAAGAAATTACAGAGAATTTCACAGCTCATCAAACATGCAAGAGATCGACATAGCAACAACTGCTGATATTCATAATACATACCTCAAAACCTTTCCACAAGTTATCACATAATTCTCAACATGAACAAAACACAAGCCACATCTTCCTGTGACTGTCGAGGGCTGTGACAGCAAGTACGAAGAAACAGTAATTGGAAAGATAATAACTCAAACTCGTATAATGCATCACTGGCATCATCAACAAGAACACAACTTATAGATAGATACTCAAATCTTACAAATTTCTTACTGAATTAACTACATGCCACGAATCAACAGTGTGTATCTTAACATCGCCATAACTGTCACTATTTCAGTTACACAGTAACTAATGGTAATGTACCTAGATCATTTTTCACTTTCTCTGAATTGGAAGCTAACTCTCACACAGACAGTTGCAGTTCTTAATTTGGCAGTTCTGCTTGGAAACACCCTGTGAAAATAGCACAAGTACTGGCCCATAATTAAAGCAGCAACACCGAATCAATGTCACGGCTACAAGACGGCACAATCATAGTAGAAATGCACACCAGTTGTGTATAGGTGTATACATCCAACATGTCCGTCAAATCAATGTAATTCAAAACAAACTATTTACTAGTACACATCTCGCACTATACAAAAAAACGTCAAAACGTTATAGATCATGCGGATAATCTCAAACTCTGCCAAAATTGATTCACACAGCGCTTACAACTTAAGAGATAAGTGCAGATCACAGATAGCATGCAAATGAACTTAAGCTCGCAGTTTCAAGCTCAAAACACAGAACATAAACGGAGAAAATCTGCACAAGATGAACATGCGATATGATGCTAAACATCTCCAGACAACACACTGAAAATACAGCCTATTATGCCTTCTGCAGTTTCTGGGAGTGCTGTAGCCATCCTTACAGCAATGATCTGACAAACTTGGAATGCTCGTCACACTCTAAATGAAAAATGCTCCAACTATTAATTACAGCTGCACTCAATCTCTCATGAAATGTGGCAACCTATGCATATGCATGCCACTTACTAACTTATCTATAACAGCTTACAGCAACAGTATCATTTCAGAATTCGCACTTGACCTTTATTACCGGCATATATCTGACAGCATTATTATTTCACGCTATACAGCAGCACAATGCCGTTTGGCATACATAAATACTTATAATGTTGCAGACCAAAGTTACAGCCCTCCCTTGGTGCTACCCTACTGAGACTTATGACTAAGAGAGGCGGAATCTCAAACAGGTAGAGCCTGGAGGCTTGACAAAATGACAATTGGCAAGACAGATAGCTTCCTATGTCACGGCAAATTAAAGCAAGGTCATGAATATTTAGTATTTAGTGTTTAGTCATGTGTATGCTACTGAAGGCCTTTTATGTATAGTTTTGCACTGGAGTGGCAACAATAAGATACCACAGGATTACTGCGGAAGCCACAAACAGAACTACCATAGATTACAGCAGGAACAGGAACATCACATGAGAGATGGAGTAGATTTTTCACACTTGAGGACATGCACTATAAGCTGAAGAGTGACACTGCTGGTGGCCTGTTATTTCTGCATGAACTCCAAAAACAGCCTAATTTTCTACTGATCAATAAATTCTGAAAGTATTACTACAATATTTCTGTATTAATCACATGTATTGCATTGAAATTACAATGCAGATTTTGCTTGTGTGCACAAATGTGTTAACATGTAAAAACTTGTGTGAATGGGAGTGAGAATGGCACTCGAGGGAATGAGACCATGAGAGCATTCCTGTGCAAAACTCTATACTGATCACAACAACTACAACAATGTTATGACAACAGCAATGCTGATGATACTGACGATGACGACTAAAGTTTGGAGAATGTTCAGTGTCACTGTTGGGTACCACAGTTGTACATCCAATGTGTCAAGAATTCTGAGACAGAGCAAAATACACACGAGTCACATGAAATGACAGTTGTGAACACCTCTGAGCCCGTAAGGCCACGCAACAGCATGCTAATGGCAGTTCACACAAAAATACATGCCACACTGTTTGACTATCTGTAGACTCTGCCATATTCTACCCCAACTGAAATGCCAATTCCATAACCGTACTCATAAAACCAATTTCCAATAAACTAGCACAAATTACGATGACTTTATTCACAAAATGTTTCTACGCGTAGTCACTATTAACTGCCACATATCACTGACAGGTACATGAACACATACTAGTAACAGCGACAATTCAGCAGAACAGAGAGTTGCAGGGGAACAAAATGTTGTACCTATTCCACCCACTGACGCATGCATCCTATCCATGCCCATCATTTCCGCAACTACTGTTTCTATCCCACCAAGTTTGTACCCATCCCCACCCTATGAGAGAAAAACATCCATACCAGCATCCACGGGACACTTCATCATGCTGTGCAAATTTCAACCAACTTCTGACAGTAAAATACAGTAAAATTAACACAGCAAAGTATGTTTTCAACAATGCAGTAACTGTACCTGCAGTATTTCCACAAAGTCTGTCTCCATTATCACAGGATTACAGCAACAACTGATCCCATTACCGTCAATACTGCACAGCTTTATAGAAATCTAGTTACCATACTGCAGGAAACCACAACTTTTTTTTGCAAGTTTATACCATTACCATTACCGTGCAACTCTCTACAGCGGAATGCTGCAGGCATGTGAAGAAGTCCACATGGCAAAGAGCATGGCAAGAGAATGTTCGTGGTGTCACTGGTGTCAACAGTTCAACTGGGCTGTGAGCACATCAATGGACAGATATGAACACGCAAACACTCACACACTGAAGAATTAATGATCCACACATTGTCGCACACAGTAACACTATGTGGCAATTACAACAGACAACAGAAAAACAAACACGCTAAACCCAGTATCAAAATTTCATGCAAGGCAGCATCAATATCCGGGACTTGTGCACACATCACGTTGTTTTCACTCCATTTTAAACACACGCAACAAACCGTGAGCACAACGCATGCACAGACTCAATGTGAAACAAAGATGCACGACAATGGACTAATGTTACTGCAAGTAGTGTGACTCTGTACCAGTGATGCTCTGCTCTCTACTGATCATGTAGCACAGTCTTGGTGGTATACTGAACTGACCTACAAGCTCAATGCCTTTAGAAACGGATGAGAACCGACACACACCTCTAAAAGTATGGCACTTGTTTACACAGTGTCAGAAACAAGCAACAAAATGCAAACAGTGCAGATGGTTCACAGAACACAAATGACGGCAGCAAGCAGGCAATGTTGGTTTGACTAATGTACACTTACTCAGCTGAGCAGTTTCACATACGTGCAATAATTACAGCCGATATACATCCGACACATGATCTGAAAATGTTTAAAGTAACATTAGTTCTGCACAAGCGCAGCCACAAATAAATTACTTCCATCATTCAAGTTTAGAAACGCAGTATTTTAACAATGAAGAAACAGACTTCATGAGGTAACACAACTAGAAAAAACAACTCGCAACAACAACCAATAATGGTCAAATAAAAAACCCGTCATGGTTGCAAATACACTGCGACATAGAATCCTGAATACAATAAAAACAAATGTGAATGCTGACTACCAGTCAAAAGTAACATTAAAGTCCATGTATATAGGATGCAGACATCACTCTCAAACATTGCCGAATGTGACTGATGTAGACATTTACATGCCTCACCAAGAAGTCACCGAATTTCTGAAGTAATTAGAGACAGCAAAGGAGGCAGCTTTGTACTCACACTTTTCCCCATTTTCCCTCCCACTTATCCCATACATGCCATCATGGCGAGCAGCTGCTGTAGTTAATCCTTCGATGTCTGCAGTGTGATGCAGTGAATTAGTGGCACACAATCAGGCTGCTGTATCAATAGGCATAAAAGCAGAAACTGCACTTTTAGGTAAATATAGTGACACAGATAGTATTCTTATTCAAGATTTTACTGTAACTCAACTTTCATCTTACAGTATACAAACAGACATGCATAACAAGCAAGTAAATGTCATTAGAATAATGCCTATTATTGAATCATGGACATACTTGCAACAAAACAGGCAAAACATATGACTATACTGTACAACAACAATTTGGCATAAATCACAGAACACGTGTAGTTTGATCCAATAAAACACGGCAGTTTATTTCTGACAATAACTCTACCAAATCTCGACCAGTTTCAGTGAGTTTTGCACTGTCTTAACCAGGCAAAATTTCCCCTGTACCATACTTCAACCCAAATGCGTACACATGCTATGTAGAAAAGCACCCGGTAAACATGTGGTGTGGCTTCAAGCAGCATAATAACTCAACATTGCCGACACTGTGTGCTGAAGCATAGGACAAACAATTCCAACAGGATCTATGAAGTATCTTTTTTTTCGATGCATAGGCTGTACTGGAGTGGAAGATGCAGACTGTCGCGTTTTAAACAAGATGCTGCATCTGAGAAGTGCTTTCCACCTTGTTTTATCCGCTACTCAATCTTACCAAGTAACATGTTAATGGCGTAAGCAACGGCAGAACATCTTACCATAAGCACATGGGATATTTCTTGCTGGTTCCATCAAGTCAAAAATCATTCAACTCAGTTAAGGTTTGGGTCAAGTGATCATCAAAAATAAACTTCCACATCATTAGAGACCATAGCATACGAACAACACTAATGCCAATTATGGCAATATGCTGCTCCAGCATCAGCAACAGATCTTCACACATCACGACATGCCAAGGGACATTTTTTAACTGTGCACTGAATACTGTAAAAATTCTTTTGTTAAAAATTTCCAGATAAATACGCGTAATAACACATATCAATACTACTGTGTGCTTCTGTGGCTGTGATTTTGACATCACCAATCAACGAACAGTCACATATAACATTACTATGTCACAAGGTTTCATATACCAGTAGCAAAGCATGGGAAAAACAATCAGTATCGTAATGAACCACTGTGTTATATGACAAAATAAAAAAAAACATCGTTGATTAGCAATTACTGCTGACTTTGGCTGTATGCCACAAATGACTAGTTCAAATATACACTTCGTTGACGAGTGTCTCCGACATATAAAAGTGAAATTAATGGAGAACAGGACATGAAAACATGCATCACTTAGTACACATCTTCATTACGAAATAGCACAAAGCGCAACATACATCCACATGTACACAACAAAAAGTTGGCAGAATGCACACCCTCTGACCACATAAGGCCGGGCACAAAGCTTGTTAACGACCTCGGAAACAGTGCAGTGCAGACTGACAATGACGCACTGATCACATACGGAGGTGATGACTAAACAATGGATGCTGCTAGCAACGACAGCCAAGCTGAGTATACACACAGCAGGCAGTTGAATACCAGGCAGTCAATGGTAGGAACCGCAGCACCGCCGCGACTGTAGATGAGAGGGGCCCTCTGATGCCTATCAGACACCCTCATACGCACCTGCCGAGATGACAGACGCCGCAACAGCAGACCCGGGTGTGTCGTGACAGTGCCGTACAGAACCAGAGACCAGCCTTTCAGAGTCGCTACACATGCATGCACCAATATGTCAACTATCACTCACAGACAAACAATTTCAAAATATTCACTTTACCACAAGTAAACTAACAATATGCAGAAAACAGGCGTGTGCAACAAAGATCAGAGAATATTCTGCAAATGCTGGTGTTGGTGCTACAAGCTGAGAGGCACAATACATTATGTCTCAGGTGTGAGGCTGGTAGTCAAATTCTTAAAATGACTTAACATGTTTTCAAGCCGTCACAGACAACTGTGTGGTAGAACTACAGCAGCAAACAGTCAAATACTCGAGCCCATCGTGGCAGATTCCACAGGGCATCTGGGTAGCTCTAAATGAGGTCCAGCGAAAAAGCGCCAGTAGAAGCTGAAGCATTTTAAAGTGCAAGAATATAACTTTAGCACTCCATGAAAGAAAAATCAGCAATAAAACACAACAGAATGCACTGAAAGCATAACCCAGTTCATCAGTTAGCAATCAAGTCTAAAAACGAGACAGGTGGTGAGCGACTCGAGACCAGTGGAACCATTGCCATGCATCTAACAATGTCACTGTGAACAATAAGGCATCTTGCGTTTAAACAGCAACTGAGGTGACGACAAATAACTTACAAGCACTTGCTCCATTGCGTACTTCCAGCCGCCACGTTCCAGTAGCAATCTCACCCCAGCAATGGGTGGTCATGAACGCCCAGGCATTGAAACCTTCTGTCGAGGCATCGCGTATACGTCGTGCCAGCAGCGTTGACCTCGTTCCCTGCGGCGACGTCAGAAACACTTCAACTTCGCCACGCCGTGAAGCCGCCAGTGTTACCACTGCCTGAACATGTTCTAGGTAAACGACACGCGAGTAAGGTGAACTCCGGCAGCCATCGCTGTCCAGCGACACTTCCAACTGACCGTTTATTGGAATCCCTCTGAACACAGTATCAACACCAACCAATGATAAATGTCACGAACACATTTAACAGCAAGACACAACCACAGTTCTGCACTCAGTAAACAAACACTAGTTACCAATTGTGTATGTAATGTAATGTAATGTAAATGTTGATTTATAGAGCGCGACTACGTAACACCTCTAATGCGCTATTGCCTCGAGTGTCCAGTGAACAGATACGTCTTCAAGTCCCGCCTAAATTGTTCGGAGTCAACAGCTGGATCCCTCAGACAATCGGGCAGTGAATTCCAGACTGTTGGTCCGGCTACCGAAAAATCACGGGTCCCAAAGGTGCCGCGTTGAACTCGTGGAACTAACAGCTGATGACGTCTGGCAGATCGCAGATGCTGGCGACCGGGAACTTCAGAGACTGGCACGCAATAATAGGCGAGGTAACCTGGAGCTCGGTGCTGAAGACAACGATCGACTGTCACAGCGAGCTTGTACTGCACTCGCTGGGGAATAACCAGCCAGTGCAGGTCGTCATGCATCAGCGTAGACAAACCGCACTCATATTTCGTCATCCACCAACTCTCTTTCCATTTAATACAGTGTATCTCTGACTATGATCACTGTCATTATTCAACAACAAATGCAGTGGACAACTAGATGACAGCAAACCGTCAATCGGTATGCCTCCACAGGTAAAGCAAATTTGTTCTTGCTGTGACCTACACCTTCGATCTCAAACTCTAATCAGTTCACCTTTGTCCCCAAGTGCTCCTAATTTGTTTCAATTTGTTACTCCAATAATAATAATGCTACTGAAAACAAATGTGTTGTAGCATCATCAAACTAGATTCAGCATGCTTCAGCAGCAGTGGCCTCTGTTTGCATCATCAAGTTTCACGGCACAGCTTGCCATAAAGACGTACTGTTTATGAGTCAAAACTACATCACAATCACTGTATATTAATAATTGTTCTTTGAAACTACACCGTGTTCAGAAAAAAAGTAATATATTTATTTTTACCATATATTTCTCACAATTTTTGGGCAAATTTTACAAAACTTTCAGTGAATATCCGTAAGTAAATATGTCAACTAATAGTAATTTGATTTTGACAGAATCGGTAAATAGTCTTTGTGCAGTGACATAATTATGACATTTTTGTAAAAATCATATAAAAATGCCGTTTTCTGAAGAAGATAAATATTTAATCAATTTTACAGAAAAAAAAGCACTTAGGAGCACATCGTATAATCAAACTCTCCAGAAAAGAAACGGACATTAAGCGGGTTGCAAAAATTACTTACTAAAATTGACGAAACAGGAAATTTTAAGCGGACCCCTGGCGTCTCAAACAGCGCATTCTCTGG